>Ga0213867_1000003_pt1 | contig 154237 bp, 218 predicted proteins | sample PICome_12_FD_160120 | JGI IMG/M metagenome (GOLD analysis project Ga0213867, IMG submission 160120) | Coastal seawater microbial communities near Pivers Island, North Carolina, United States - PICO540 | ecosystem: Environmental > Aquatic > Marine > Coastal | place: USA: North Carolina... | reverse complement strand
ATACTCTAGGTACTTATGCTAATACAACGTTTGCTACAGATACTAATCTTAACGTAGTACAAGATAATGTAGCTACTAACGCTTCATCTATCTCTACTCTAGATACTAATATCAATACAGTACAAGATAATGTAGCGACTAACGCTTCATCTATCTCTACTCTAGAAACTAATCTTAACACAGTACAAGACAATGTAGCTACCAACGCTACCACTATTACAGTTAATAAGAGCATTTCAGACCAGTTTGGTACATATGCTAATTCAACTTTTGCAACTTCAGCTGGTATTGATACTTATGGTATTAAATATAACTTTGATACAGCAACCACTGCTGCAGATCCTGGTACAGGTGATTTTAGATTTAGTATTGATTGGACAACTGGTAGTCCAGGAAGTTCCTACAGTGCTTATGTAAGTGAAACGGATAACGATACAACAGGAATTGGCCCATTACTTGATACTCTTACAACTTCGACTAATACTAATAAGGCTTTAATTGTACTTTACAAAAAATCGAATCCAACAATAAATGCTAAGTTCTATGTTACTGGGCAAACTGATAATGGCACCTGGAGAACTTTAGATATTGAATATATTGATAGAGATAACTGGGCATCTATAAGTAATGGTGACGAAGTCTTTATGACTATTAGTCTAATTGGCGATCAAGGTGATAGTGTTACTGCTAATACTAATATTAATACAGTACAATCAAATGTTACAATAGTAGAGACTAATTTAGATACTTTTGCTTCGTATGCTAACTCTACTTTTGCTCTTGATACAAGTCTCAATACTGTACAAGATAATGTCGCTACTAACGCTTCTTCTATTACAGCGTTAGACTCTGAATTAGATACTCTAGGTACATATGCTAATACAACGTTTGCTACAGATACAAATCTTAACGTAGTACAAGATAATGTAGCGACTAACGCTACTACTATCACTACTAATAAAACTATATCTGATACTTTAGGTACTTACTCTAATGCAACGTTTGCTACTGATACTAATCTTAACACAGTACAAGATAATGTCGCTACTAACGCTTCTTCTATTACAGCGTTAGACTCTGAATTAGATGCTTTCGGTACTTACGCTAATTCAACGTTTTCTAGTGGTGTATCTCAAGCTAGTGTAGATCTAGTACAAGATAATGTAGCTACTAACGCTACCACTATTACTACTAATAGATCTGTATTAGATACTCTAGGTACATATGCTAATTCAACTTTTGCTACAACAAGCTATGTAGATACAGAAGTAGCAGGTCTAGTAGATAGCGCTCCATCTACTCTTGATACTCTTAACGAGTTAGCTGCTGCTTTAGGCAATGACGCTAATTTATCTGTAACTCTTACAAACGCAATTGGTACAGTCTCTGCTAATGCAGCGACTAACTCTACTAATCTAGATACTTTAGGTACTTATGCTAATACAACGTTTGCTACTGATACTAAGATTAACACAGTACAAGACAATGTAGCAACTAATGCTACTACTATTACTGCTTTAGATACAGAATTAACTACATTTGCTTCTTATGCTAATTCTACTTTTGGCAGCGGTAGTGGAGATGCTAATATTGTTGAAGCTAATTTAGATAGCTTTGCTTCTTATGCTAATTCAACTTTTGCTTTAAATACAGAACTAAATACAGTATCTTCTAATGTAGATTCAGTAATTTCTGGATTGACAGGAGCAAATAATTCTGTTAATCTAGTACTTAGTAATTTAGATAGCTTTGCTTCTTATGCTAATTCAACTTTTGCTTCTGGCAATATAGGAAATGTTCAGAATAATTTAGACGCTTATGCGACTTATGCAAATGCTAACTTCTTAACTAGTACTGCGGCTAATGTAGGAAATGATAATTATGCTGTTGATGCTAGTACTAATACTTTTACTTTAGCACAATCAGTGTCTAACGTAAATAACATACTTTTAATGATGAATGGACTAATTCAGTCCCCTGATACGTATACTGTTAATGATACAACATTAACTGTTTCTAATGTAGCACCACTACCTGCGGGAATAAACGTAGATGTTAGATATTTACAGTTTGTATTCCCAGGAACCATAGATGGTGGAGGAGTTTAATAATGGCTATTGATAAACTAAACCCGGTACTAATAGAAACCGCTGGAGCTAGTGATGGAGATGCGTTAGTTTATGTGTCTGCTAACGATAAACTAGAGTTTGGTTCTGTTGCCGTAGACACTAGTAGTTTATCTACGTCTATAAACACAGTACAAGATAACGTAGCAACCAACGCTACTTCTATTACAAATAACAAAACTATTTCCGATACTCTAGGTACGTATGCTAATACAACCTTCGCTACTGATACTAATCTTAACGTAGTACAAGATAATGTAGCAACCAACGCTACTTCTATTACAAATAACAAAACTATTTCAGATACTCTAGGTACGTATGCTAATACAACCTTCGCTACTGATACTAATCTTAACGTAGTACAAGATAATGTCGCTACTAACGCTTCTTCTATTACTGCTATAAACACTAATATTAATACAGTACAAGATAACGTAGCAACAAACGCTACTTCTATTACTAATAACAAAACTATTTCAGATACTCTAGGTACTTACTCTAATTCAACTTTTGCTACAACAAGCTATGTAGATACAGAGGTGGCTGGTATAGTAGATAGTGCTCCAGCAACTCTTGATACTCTTAATGAATTAGCAGCAGCCTTAGGTAATGATGCTAACCTTTCGGTTACACTTACTAATCAAATCAACTCAATTTCAAGTAATACTGATGCAGTTAACTCTGAATTAGATGTTCTAGGTACGTATGCTAACTCAACCTTTGCTACTGATACTAATCTTAACGTAGTACAAGATAATGTCGCTACTAACGCTTCTTCTATTACTGCTATAAACACTAATATTAATACAGTACAAGATAATGTAGCAACAAACGCTACTTCTATTACTAATAACAAAACTATTTCAGATACTCTAGGTACGTATGCTAACGCAACATTTGCTACCGGAAATGTAACTGCTATACAAAGTAATGTAACTGCTTTGCAATCTGATCTAGGTGCTTTTAGTACATACGCTAACGCAACATTTGTGACAACTGTTGCTGCTAACGTAGCTAGTGATAATTATGCTGTTGATGCTAGTACTAATACCTTTACATTAGTACAATCAATATCTAATGTAAATAATATATTTGTAATTTTAGATGGATTAATTCAATCACCTGATACATATACTGTTAATGATACTACGTTAACAATTTCTAACGTAGCGCCCTTACCTGCTGGAATTAATGTTGATGTTAGATATTTACAATTTATATTCCCAGGAACTATAGACGGTGGAGGAGTCTAATAATGACAATAGATAAACTAAATCCTAAATTATTAAAAACAACAGGAGCATCGGATGGAGATGCATTAGTATATGTATCAGCAAATAGTCAAATTGAGTTTGGTTCTGTTGCTGTAGATACTAGTAGTTTATCTACTTCTATAGACACCGTACAAGATAACGTGGCTACTAACGCTACTTCTATTACAAATAATAAAACTATTTCAGATACTTTCGGCACGTATGCTAATACTACTTTTGCTACTGATACTAATCTTAACGTGGTACAAGATAATGTCGCTACTAACGCTACCACTATTACTGCTAATAAATCTATTTTAGATACTTTTGGTACATATGCTAATACTACTTTTGCTACTGATACTAATCTTAACGTAGTACAAGATAATGTAGCTACTAACGCTACCACTATTACTGCTAATAAAAGTATTTTAGATACTTTTGGTACATATGCTAATACTACGTTTGGTGGCGGCGGAGGAGCCGTAAAAGTTGAAAATGCTGCTGGAGTTATTGATGGAGCAATTGCTAACATTGTATTTGGTGCTGGATTAGCTGCAACACCTACAGGAAGTGCTAATACAGTAACGGTTAGTGTTACTTCTCCACAATTTGCATATTCTTATTCCTCTCAAGTTATGGTCGCTTCTGGGTCTGCTAACACTTTTACGATGTCACGCACTGTGTCTAATGCAACAAATATGTTTGTAGCGATTGATGGATTATTACAAACACCTGAAGATGATTATTTTGTTAGTGGATCAACTTTAACAATTGCAAATGTTGTTCCTATAGTTGCAAACACAGAAGTTGAAGCTCGTTATATTTTAACAGAGACTTCTACCTCTAATCTTCTAAACGATGTATATACTGCTTCAGGGGCTGCTAATACCTTTACTCTAACTCAAACTCCTGTTTCTAGTAGTTCTATAATGGTAGTAGTTGGTGGAATATTACAATCACCAGGAGCACCTTCTAATAACTATTCTGTTGCTAGCACTACTCTTACTCTTAATAATACCGCACCTATTGCTAACAATACTGTGGTCTCTGTACGTCACCTACCGGCTGTTGGATAAATTATAATTCTTCTTGACTCCTTAAAAAATTTAGTATATAATTACTTATATATCATAAATAGAAGAGGGAGAAAAAACTAATTATGAATTCAATACCAGAAATGTTTAATAATCAAAAATATATTGTATTTAACGAAGTAATCAGTCATGAGATGGCAAGTCTTATGACTGATTATTTATTTGTCAAAAGAGATGCAGGACTATTAGTACCTCCTGTATCTTTAGGAGGGGATGATTCACAATGTCCTTTGTCTTGGTCAATTTATGGAGATCCTTTATTTGATACCCTACTAGCAAGACTTGCCCCTCAATTAAGCAATCTAATAGGAATAAACCTTATCCCAGCTTATACTTATTCTAGAATTTATCAAACAGGCGAAGAGCTAAAGTATCATAAAGATAGGCCTTCATGTGAAATTTCAGGTACTTTAACTCTTGGAAGAAAACAAGGAGAACCGATTTGGCCTATATATGTAGGTAAAGATGAAAATGATAAAGTAGGTAAACAGATTGATCTTGATATAGGAGAAATGTTATTATATAGGGGTTGTGATATTCCTCATTGGAGACCTGTTTATAAAGGAGAGTGGCAAGCTCAAGTATTTGTACATTATGTAGACGCGGATGGTCCGTATGCAGAAGAGTGTAAATTTGATGGTAGACCTATGTTAGGGATATCAAAAACTCAACAAGTTGCTACGAATCAGCAGCAAAATCAAAACTTTCAACAGGTTAACCATACTCAGCAAGAATTACAAAAACCTTGGTTAAAAACTCAAGAACAATCTATGACAAGTTCTAGACCTTCAGGTCGTCCTCTTCCTCAAAACTTTGAATTTAAGGTAGGTGAATAATGGCAAAATTTATGGCTCCAAGACAAAAACCTAGAACTCCGGGTTTTGTTGCTCATACCGCAGAACACTCAAAGAAAGAATTATATTTTACACCCGATGAGTGTGATTGGGTAATTAATTACGGTAATCAAGAGTATCCTCAATTTGCTTCAGTTGGAGAAAATGGAGGTGAAGTTCGTAGAGAAATTCGTGATGTATATGTAAGAAATATATTCTTAAACGAAAAAACTAATGGTCTATTTGAAAAAATGATGTTTATCGCTGATGTTACAAATCAACATCATTTTGATTTTGAAATAGCAGGAATCATGCACGGACTTCAATTACTTGAGTATACTAGTAATGAAACTAAACAACACTATGGATGGCATATAGATGTAGGAGGTGGGAGTTCTTATGGTAGAAAAATTTCTATGATTGTACAACTTTCTGACCCTGCAGACTATGACGGAGGAGAGCTTCAGGTAGATGAAGGATCAGAAGTTGTAATGCCAAAAGAAAGAGGAAGTGTAATTTTATTTCCAAGCTATATGAGACATAGAGTAACTCCTGTTACTAGAGGCACACGCTGGTCTTTGGTTATTTGGGTGCAAGGGTACTCACACTTTAGATAATGAATCATTTAGATTTTAAAGAAGAAATTTTATCTGTTCCAATATGGGGGTTTAATATACCTGATAGTAGCTCTTTTAATGAAGAGCTACTTGATTTTGTTTACTGGTTACGAGATACCACAGAAGGAAAAAATAGATCTAATTTTCTAGGTTGGCAAAGTCATGATTATATATATCAAGAATATAGCAATTTTTTAAAACCATTAATCCAACCTCTTTTAGATATAAGTAATAATATTGCGAAAGATTTTAGTGAAAGAATTAATAAAGAAGTTTTTATTGACTCTATGTGGGCAAATATTAATTCTCAATACTCTTATAATGCTCATCATGTACATAGTGGTACTTTAAGCGGTGTATATTGGGTATCCGCACCAGAAAATTCTGGAAAATTAGTTTTAGTAAATCCCGCAGGTAGATCAGAGACCAGCCGGATTAGAATAAAAAATTATGGTTTGACACCTGAATCAGGTTCATGTATACTATTTCCATCATGGTTAGAGCATTATGTTGAACCGAATAAAAATACTCAAGACAGAATATCGATCAGTTTTAATATAGAATGAGGGGAAAATATGTCTGATTTAACGACAACAAATAAAGAAAATAAAGATTTAGTAGATGTTGCTGAACAAGCAAAGGGTAAATCTATTGCCGAAGTTTTTCAGACTTCTAATTTAGCAGAGGTTAAAAGTTTTGGAGGATTAACTTTAGCTGAAAACGCTAAAAAAGTAGATTTAGCTATTTCTAATGTAACAGAAACAGAAAGAATTTGGAATAGGTCTCATTCTCAATGGACTTGGAGGCATATTAATTTAAGTTATGCTGCTCCTATGAAAAATCTTAGACAAATTAGTGCTGAAATGACAAGAAAAAGAGAAGCATTAGAAGAGGCTAAGTGGAATTATATGAAGAATGAGATTAAATTAAAACAAAAAGAAGATAGACTAGCCAAAGAGAAAGACTCTCTAAAAGCACAATTACTTGAGATAGATATAGCTCAGTTAAAAAGTGGAATGGCTAATGGAATGAAATATGTTGAAGGAGCAATGAAAGATGTATTGACTCTTTCTAACCTTTACGATGACTTAAAGGAAAAATATAGTGATTATAATGAAGAAGATTTTGAAAAAGAAGAAGCAAGGTCTCATTTAAAGAGAAGTTTAGTACAGTGTCTAAGAGATGTTAGGCAAAGTGGTAGAATCACTAAAGGAGAACAAGAATATTTAGAACAGATAGGTGTTAATCCTGGAAAAATTACTTTAGATATGCTTGGTTTTTTAGACTATGAACAAAAAATAGATGATTATACTGTAAGACCTATGTATGAATTTTTAGAAGATATGTGCGTAAAACTTCTTGATCAATTAAAAGTAGATGATGTCCGTATGCAGCTTCAAGGACTACGAAATCATCATGACAATGATGCTATATTTCTCCCTAAAAAGTCTGAAAGCAATTCAGAGGAGAATTAACAATGATTGTAGAATATAAATTACAAAAAGTAAGAGCCCGTTCTGACGCAAAGAAAACCCCAATTTGGATTGATAACGGTGGGCATTGGTATAGTCAAATTAACAATAGTTATATTGGCTATATTAGGGATGACGTAGAATACTATATACCTTCTACTTTGGAGGTACAAACTAAAGATTCTTTTATTACCCGTATGCAAACTATTCATGCCAGTTACCCTATATACAGCGAACCTGCCTTGTTAGAAGATGGTAGTCCTGATTTTGACGCTGACCCTGTTCCTTACACAGATGAGGAGCTAATAACAGCGATGGGTTCTTGGTGGGATACATTTACTGCCAGTCAATAATTAACAATTAGATAAAACTTGAGGGGGAGTTTTTGGAGAAAATGATGGGTACTGAGAGAGAACTCGATCAAATTCATAAAGATATTGAAACTCTTCACGAAAGAACTCAACTTACTAAGTCTGAGTTTGCTACTCATGAAGCCGTTTGTGCTGCAAGATATGAAAAAATAATGGAAAATTTTGAAAGACTTCAAGAACAGATACAATATACTTTTGAAGAAGTTCAAGATTTAAAAAAACTTGCGACACAAGGTAAAACAAGCCTTAAAACTTTAGTGTTTATAGGAGTTTTTATTGCAGGACTACTTAGTTTTATTTATACTACAATTAGTGTTTTTAAATGAGCGATAAAGATAAATTTTTTAAAATAAACTTAGAAAAACTATTACAAAAAATACCTATGGTTAATCAACTTGATCTTAAGTTGAATGAAAGCCAGTGGGGTATGGTAGAAGGTCTTGAAAACAATCGTTTTTGGGTACATATATCTGCGAGACGTACTGGTAAATCTTATGCAGCGGCTATTTTAGCTTTTGCTAAATTATTAGAGCCAGGAACTCAAGTTATGGTTGTTGCTCCAAATTTCTCTTTATCTTCAATTATTTGGGATTATACTACTCAAATAATTAGAGACTTATCTTTAGAGACTGAACGCTTTAATCAAAAAGATAAAGTAATTAGGCTTGTTAATGGAAGCACTTTTAGATTATTATCTGCGAATAATAGAGATAGTTTAATTGGTAGAGCTGCTAACTTGTTAATTGTAGACGAAGCAGCGATTATACCTAACGAAGAATATTTTACTAGAGATTTACGTCCTGCTTTATCAACCTTTCCTGACTCACGTTGTTTATGGATTTCTACTCCTAGAGGTAAGGGAAATTATTTATATGAATATTATTTAAGAGGCCAAGATCCTGAGTTTGAAACTTGGGGCAGTGCAAGATTCACTTGGAGAGCTAACCCTTTATTAAATCAAATTGATATAGATGAAGCTCGTAAAAGTATGAGTAAAAATCTATTTGGACAAGAATATGAATGTGACTGGATAACTCTTGAAGGTAAAGTATATAATATTGACGAAAATAAACATCTACGACAAATAGAAGAAGTTGTTCCTGGAGACTACAGATATGAATTTATTGGTGGTTTAGATATTGGGTATAGAGATGAGACCGCTTTTGTAGTTCTTGCAAAGGATTCTGAAGGTAAGTTTTATGTAGTTGATGAATATGTAGCAAAAGAGGGAACTACTTCTACTCATGCTATACACATAAAAGAAATTGCAGATAAATGGGATGTAGATGCTATTTACATTGACTCTGCAGCGCAGCAAACCAAAGCAGATTTAGCATATGATTATGATATATATTGTGAAAATGCTCAAAAAAGTGTTAATGATGGAATTTTGTCTATAGCAAATTTAGTAGATCATGATAGTCTTAGTTTTGATATAGATAATGCTAGGCACTCTTTTGATTCCATGGCAGCATATAGGTGGAATGAGAGAACAGAAAAGCAAAAACCTATTCATGATTGGACCTCTCACTGTTGTGATGCTATAAGGTATGCAATCTATTCCGATCTTAGGGGTCAAGTTAGTATTTATGCTTAAAAGAATACCTATTAAATATATAAGAGATTACATAAAAAAAGAGTATAAATATGATACTTGTTGTTACATATGCGGATCTAAAGATAAATTAGAACTACATCATGTATATTCTATTTCTGAACTGTTTCAACGCTGGTGTAAAGAAAATAAAATTGACAAAATAGAAGATGTAGCGTACATTAAAGAAATAAGAATTAAATTTAAAGAAGATTATGATGAATATCTAAGCAGCAAAAATCTGTTTACTTTATGTAATTTTCATCATGCTTTATTACACAATTTATACGGTCAAGTTTACCCTATTTCTTTTGACAAAAAAATAATTAACTGGATAAATATTCAAAAAGAGAAACATAATGGCAATTAGAGAATGGTTAGTAGAAAAATTAAACCCTGCGCAGTCTTATATAGCTTCTAGAGATCCATACAATCTTCCAGAGAATATTGTAGAATTTGAATCTGCCTATAGAGAGATAGAAATTGTTCATAGGTCGGTAGAGGTTATTATTAATGCGGCTGTTAGTGTTCCTTTACTTGTAGAGGGTGGTGCAGCTAAAAAAATTCATAAAATTATGAACGCCAAACCTAATCCTTTTGAGGATAGAACACGTTTATTTAGAAGGGCAATTTTAGATTTTTATCTTGACGGTAATGCATTTTTCTATTATGATAAAGAGAACGGTGGATTATATTTACTCCCTGCTAACGATGTTGAAGTAGTTGCAGATTCAAAAACATTTGTAAGTCATTATAATTTTCTAATTCATAATACTAATACTTCTGCTTATTTTGGTTTTGGACAAAGCCAATCTTCTAAACAAGAAAAAATAACTTTTACCCCTGATGAGATTATTCATGTAAAAGCAGATAATGAAGATAGTATTTTTAGAGGAGTTAGTAGACTAAAAAATCTAGAAAGACTATTTGAACTCTATTATCAAATGACCGAGTTTCAGAGATTATTTTTTAAGAATAATGCTGTTCCAGGGTTAGTTTTACAAACAGACAGTGTATTAAGTCCAAAAGTAAAAGAAAGATTATTAGAAGCTTGGAGATCAAATTATTCTTCTTTATTTAAAGGTGCTAGGAACCCTGCAATTTTAGATGGCGGATTAAAGATAGATAGGTTTTCTAATATTAATTTTAATGAATTAGATTTTGAAAACTCGATTGAAAGAATTCAACAAGATATTGCTAAATCAATTGGTGTACCTTACGTACTATTAAAAAGTGGTAATAATGCTAATATTCATGCAAATGAAGTTATGTTTTATAACCTTACAGTATTACCTCTTTTAAATATGTTTTGTAGTGCTTTTTCCCATTATTTCAATGGGGGTGTTTTAATTAAACCTGATAAAACATCTATACCTGCTTTACAACCAGATAATAAAACTCAAGCGGTGTATTTTTCTACATTAGTCAATACTGGTATTATAACAGTTAATGAGGCTAGAGAAGGTCTTGGGTTTAGTTTCTTAGAGGGTGAAGAGAATGATCAAATACGAATACCTCAAAACATAACTGGAAGTGCTGTTAACCCAGCAATAGGAGGAAGACCTGAGTCTTCTGATTCCGGTACAAGCGAGTAAAAGGAATAAAAAATGGAAAAAACATTTTATCTGAACAGTGCTTTTGAAACTAAAAGAATTAAAAACTCTAATGGTTTAAAAATTGCTGGCTATGCTAATACTACGGATAAAGACAGGGTCGGAGACGTAGTAACTGCTCAAGCATGGGCAAAAGGCGTTGCAAATTATAGAAAAAACCCTGTTTTATTATATCAACATAAACATGATCAACCTATTGGAAAAGTAGATAAGGTCACTGTTGATAAAAAAGGAATTTATGTAGATGCTATGGTCAGTGATGCTGCTGAAAAATTACACGGAGTACAAACTTTAATTAAAGATGGTGCTTTAAAAAGTTTTTCAGTAGGTTTTCGCGTTAAAGACGGTAAGTATGATGCAAATAACGATTCTATGACTATTACAGAAGTAGAGTTGTTAGAAATTAGCGTGGTTAGTGTACCTGCTAATCAAAACTCACTATTTAGTGTTAGAAAAAGCTTTGAAGGTGATTCTGAGTATGAAGAATTTGTAAAAAGCTTTAAAAACGGAGAAAGCGAGGAAGAAATGGACACAGAAGATAATACTATTGAAGAAAAGTCTGAAGCCATTTCCGAAACAGACATTGTTGAATCTGTAGAAACTGCAGAAGCGATTGAAGTTGAAGAAAAAGCTACAAATGATTCTTCAAATGAAGATCTCTCTGAAGAAATTACAGTAGAACTAGCAGAAGAAACTAAAGATATTTTGGAAGAAACATCTTTAGAGCTTTCTGAAGAAGAATTAGAAGAAATTAATCCTATGGATCCAATTCCTTTTGTAAATCTTTTATCTGCTGAAACCTCTTCATTGAGTACTGATACCTTTATAAAATACGAAGGAAAAAGATTTAAAATTACTAAGATTGCTACTGCCGAATCTCCAAATTTTAAATTTTTAGAGGTTGACGTAAATGGAAAAACAGTGGATAATATAGATACAGTTCCGGCAGAGGAAATGGCTGTAGTAAATACTTGGGATATCGGTACAAAATATGATATTCATGTAATTAATACTAATACACCAAGATTATCCGATTCTGTAAGAGAAGAAATTAAAGAAGCATATAAAAATACAAATAATGCAACTGAACAATATTTATTCTCTTTAAAAGACGAAGAATCTATTACTAACAGTTTAGACTTACAAGAGAAATTAAACAAACTTTTAAATCTAAAAGCAAACGGCGAAGATTGGTCAGATTCTGATTATGTTTTTGCAAATTACTTAAATAATATTATTCATGAATTGAATAAAATGAACCCAAATGATCATAGAGATCTAGCCCTAAAATTACATGGGCAAATGATTGTCGAAACAAAGGAGAAAGACGATATGGCTACTCAAACTGCAGGCGATGTACTAACTATTGATACTGGTGCAGCCGAAAATAATCAAGCAGAAGCTAAAGCCGCCACTATAGAGGTACAAGAGCCTAGAGTGGCCGAATTAGTTCAAAAGACTGGTGAAGCTATCATGGAACAAGCAGACGTTCGTGATAGACAAGAACTTGTTGAAGAAAAATCAGCATATACACCTCGTGAAAACGAAGCTGTTGCTGAACTTAAAGCTCAAATGGAGAAGTACAGAGACGAAATTGCTGCTCTTCAAAATAGCAAAATGGTGTGGCAAGAGTCACAGCGTAAAGAAAACCCATATTCTGCTAAAGAAATGGCTAACGCTGTTATGCTTGGATACGCTCTTAACAGACGTGATGTAATGGACACTAGACTTGGTACTAAAATGAAAGCTGTTGTTCAATCTGGTGAGAACTTTATTTCTAACTTCTCAACTAACATCTATGAAGAAATGCAGCAGCAATTAGTTGTTGCTCCAATGTTCAACCGTGTACAAGTTGATGCAAAAACTTTCCGTATCCCAGTCGCTGACGAAGATGACGGTTTCTCAGGTAGTAATGATGGTGTAGCTCAATTTGAGTCTGGAACATATGCTACCGGTATTGGTGATAGCAGCAACGTTCCTGATTCACATCAGAACGTGATTAAATCAATTGATTTAACACCACATAAGTTTATGACTTCAACCCATCTTGCTAAGGATGAAGAAGAAGATACAATTCTTCCTCTTATTGATTTCTTACGTGCTTCGACAACTCGTCGTATTGCCCGTGCTATCGATAAATCAATCCTTCGTGGTACTGGTGCTAGCTCAGGCTTTACTGCTAACGCTGCCGCAATTACAGCAGGTACTGGTTTTGCTTCTGTAATTACTGGTATTACTAAGCTTGCTAATGCTGCTGCGTTACAACAACAGACCGGTTCTTCTACTGCTAAAGCTGCTCCTGCTGAAATCGCAGATGCACGTGCAACTCTTGGTAAGTATGGTCTTCAGTTAGGTGATCAATTAGTATATATCACTGGTGTTGAAGGTTATAACTCACTTGTAGCTGAGTCAGACTTCCGTACTGTAGATAAGTTCGGCCCTAATGCCACTTATTTAACAGGTGCTCTTGGAGCTATTTATGGAATTCCAGTTGTTATCTCTGAATTTATGGATAACGCAGGAACTTCATGGAACACTCTTGGAACTCTTGTTTACAAGCCGGGATTTGTTATCGGTGAGAGACGTGGAATGGAAATCGAAAGTGAGTACGAACCACGCCAGCAGGTAACTGCAATGTATATGTCAACACGCTTTGACTTTAAAGCCTTGACTACTGCAGGAACTGCTTCAAGCCCAACTTTGAGCTCATCTTACTCATTCGCTTGTAATATCGCAGCTGGCTAATTTTAAAACTAGTCATATAGCGTAAAAAAGCGTTAATGCAACAGGGCAGGTGTATACAACGCCTGCCCTATTTTACTAAAAGGAGAATTTATAATGGCAAAAAGAGATCCTATAGAGAGATTACTTTCCATCGATGACTATCAAGAATTTTTACTTAAATTAAAATCTTACAGCGTAGATAATGAAGAAATGAAAAAAAAGTGGAAAGAAAAAAGAAAACCTGTACCTTCTACAACTAATAGATCAATGCAGTCAGCGTTTTCCACAAAAAAAGTAGTGACAGAGACATCAGTATCAAATACTCTTGATGAGGAGTAGAACATGGCACAACCTGTAACAGTTCCTTATGTATCTTTAGGCGAAGTTAAAGAATATCTACAGATAAATAGTAATACTTATGATACTAGAATAAGTAATCTAATTTCTTATGCTTGTTCAGTGGTAGAAAGTTATGTAGGTAGAGAAATTAAAAACAACGTTTATACAGAGGTTTTTAATGGAGGAGCTTCTCAGGTATTTGTTTCTAGATTGCCTTTAAACGGCGTAAAGACAATTACTGAATATGACGGAAGTACTCATAAAACACTAATAGGCCCTAGTTCTGATGGATCTTTTGTAAGTGGGGACTTTGATACTTCAACTATTACTTCTACAGCTACCTTAAAAACAAGAAGAAAAAAATTTGGAGAAAGTTCTGTCTATTTTGATGGATCAGCTTTTGTATCATCAAATGATCCAGAAACCAGTAATCCTAAATTTGATTTTCAAACTGATGATTTTACTATTGAAGGATGGTTTAGGTTTGAAGACCTTTCTAGTACTAAAGCAATGGTATCTAGAGGAGATGCTAACACTAAAATAGAATTAGGTTATAGTCCTTATCTAGGAGTTAACTTTAGAGCTTTAAATTCCGATACTGAAGTAGCTAATGTACACCATTTTACTAGTACTTCTTCTACTTCAAGTTATTATTTACCTAAAGCTAATTCATTTAATCATTACGCAGTAAGTAGAAAAGATAATGATATACGTATGTTTATTGATGGTACTTTAGTCAATACTCAGACTACTTCAAACTCTCTTCCTACTATATCTGTTAGTACTCCTCTGTATTTAGGTAAAACCGGAGTAACAGGTAGTGAAAACTATTTTAAAGGATATTTAGATGAATTTAGAATTACTATAGATTCAAAATATGATAAATCATTTTCTGTTCCTACTACTCCTAACGCAACAGATGAAAATACAGTATTACTTTTACATTTTAATGGAAAAAATAACGATAGTACGTTGAAAGACGATTCTAGAACTACTCCAGAATATATTTGGAATTCAGAAACTGGAGGAATTAGAAGATACACAGCTGGAGTACAGGGTATAACAAATATTTCTGTTATTCCCGAAACCATCTTTAGAAATTATCCTAGAGGGATAAAAGTTACTTATGATGCTGGATTTAGTATTATACCTCGTGATATTAAAGTAGCTACATTAGATTATATTAAGATATTACATAAGCAAACACAAGAAAACGCTGGATTCTCTTTACAAGGAGAAAGTGGTAAATCACACGGATTAAGTGCTAACTTTCCTCCACATATTCGTAGGGTTCTTGAAATGTATCGTGTGGTAATGTAGTGACTGTAGTAGCTTATAAAATTTCTGTAACAGACCCTGAACTAATAAATAATTATACAGGTCTTTTACAATCTGTAGGTAAAATAACAGCAGGTAAAGGCACAAGAAGAAGTGAAAAATATTGGGGAGATGCTATTGAGCAAAGTTTAGCTAAATATTATGGAGGTCGAGTATCTCAACAAGCTGAAAAGAACGTAGCCGCTGTACCAGACTTAGAAATAACTAGTGATCGAGTAGCAAAAGCCTTAGCTAGATCTTTTGGGGCTGATATAGAAGATGTTTTAACTCCAGAAGTTAAAGCAAAAAGAGGTGGATCTCCAGGATCTACAATAGGTCAAAGAGCTTATTCTGCTTTTGGCAGCGGTTATCTAGACCAACTTAAATTGTTAGCTACACAATCACAAGAAGAAGGTTTATTAAAAACAGATAAAGACTTTGGAAAAAAGGGTATAGAAACTTTTGACGTTAATAATCCTGAAGAAGTTTTAAAAGCAGTCAGAGCTAAAATAGGTGGTAGAGGTTTTTTCGATTTAATTGCAAAATACGATCCAGATTTACACAAAGCCTTTTATAACAAAGCTAAAAATCTTTTGATATCGAAAGCAAATATAGTAGGCAACAAAGTTACTTCTGTTGATGTAATTAATATTTATTTTCCTTTTTCTAACTTTAGATCTCCCCCTTTTACTACGGAATTAAAAGGAAAAGGTAAATCTGCAGGAATTCAGTATAACTTAGGTGATGCTTTTGAAAAAGATTTATATAGGCAATTAGGAGAAACAGGTCCTCCTATTATAGCTAAATCTGCTGATGAGTTTACAAAAATTTTAGATTCAATTAGCGGAAAAAAGAAACTAACCTCAAAAGAATTTGCAGGAGCGCCTCCCTTAGATTACGAAATATTATATGGCGTACCTACTGGAGGTTCTATACCGAGAGTAACTGGTAAAGTAAAAACAGGCAAATATGTAAGTCAAGAAAGAGAAGGTAAAGAAACTACTACTAAGTTAATATCTTCTGCGCAGTTTACAAGTATACTTCAGGATAGGATTGAAAATAAAATGCCAAAGCTTGGCCCCGCAAACCCTACTGAAGGATTAAAATATAGAACAGGACGTTTTGTAAATTCTTTACAATTTACAATAGATTATAAAAGGCAGCTAGTAAGTTACTTTGCCAAACCCCCTGTATCAGAATATTTTGATAAATTTCATAGACGGCCATACGCAGTAGGACAAAGATTGATAAGACCTACTATAAGAAAAACTGTTCAAGAATTATTTGGAAGACAGTTTAGAATAATTAAGACTTAAAAATTTTTAATTTGCCAGCACAAGTTTAAGGTGTTATACTAATAATGTCGAATCAAAGAAGAAACATAATAAACCATATTCTTACAAATTTAAAACTTATAGATGGGTCTATTTCTTCATTAAACTCTAATTATACTTTTCAAAACAATATATTTAGCAATGTATTTAGAAAAGTAAAATTTTTAGATGAAGTAAATGACTTTCCATCAATATTTTTTCAAGTCGGAGAAGAAGTTAGGGTATACAATACTTCAGGTAATACCACAGGTTTAATACCACTAACTCTTAGAATTTATGTCAATGATGAAGAATCGTCTGGTAGTTTAGATAGTTTGATTCAAGACATAGAACACATAATATACAACTTAGATACTGGAGTTTACAGTATCCGTGATATAATTATTTCTAGTATAGATACTGATGAGGGATTAGTAAAACCTTACGGAATATCAGAAATAGAAATTATAATTGATTATGAATTAGATATAGAAAACTAAGGAGTTAAAAATGGCAGGTACTCAGCTAAACCTACAAAGAAATACTAAAGTCTTCTACTCTGTAGAAGATCTAAGTCTAAGTGCTACCGCAGCTACTGACCTTACCCCTCAAAATACTTGGAGAATTGAGGTTCTAGCTGGATATGCACTTTCTGCTGATTCTGCGGTGCAAGATATCACTTCATTAGAAAGTGGATTAGACCCAGATAGAAGCGTTCAGCGCTTTAACACAGCAAGAAACCCCGTGGAATGGAATTTCCAAACATATTTACGCCCTACAGGAGCAGAAGTAAACAATGGCTCACAAGGAACTGGTCTTGCAGAAACAGGCAATACTAAACCTGTTGCTGATTGGTATCTCTGGCAAGCTCTTGTAAGTAACACTAAGCCCGCATCTTCTAACGGCGGAGAGCAATCTATTTGGCACTATGATACAGCTACTAGTTCTGCTAAGTTAGCATCTGCTAATACAGCAGGTTCTGCTAATACCCACTCAAGTAGATCAAACTTCGCTATTGCACAAGAAAATCATATGTATTTTAAGCTTGATAACCTTGTATACCAAGTTAAAAGTGCTATTGTTAATACTGGTGAAATCGACGCTTCTGTTGATGGAATTGCTACTACTACCTGGAGCGGTTTTGGTACCGAGATGGTAGAACTTACTGGAGATGCAAGAGCTAAGGCTATTGCAGTATTTGGTGGTGTTGGAAACGATGGATCTACTGTTACTCCTAATGCTAGTATTAGTATGGACGCAGAAGCTGCTCATCATCCTTATGCTACTATGAATGTAGAGGGTAGTACTTATACTGTTGACTTTATTAAAAACCGCTTAAGTGCGATTTCTATTAGTCACCAAGGAAGTGCTATAGAAGGAGCGAATATTTACTCGTTCCCAGTAACAGGACTATCTTTCAGCTATTCAAATGATGTTACATACTTAACACCTGAAGAGCTAGCAGCATTGAATACTCCAATTGGACAGTTTACTGGATCTAGAACAATTACTGGTTCATTTACAGCATATCTAAGATCTGCCTCTGAGACCTCTGTTAGAGCTAACTCAGCACAGTTCTTGAATAAAGTTGTTAACGATTCTCGTGTGTCACATGCGTCTACCAGTTCTGCCAATATCCAAATTGGCGGTGGTGTAGCTCCATATTTACATATCAATATGCCGGCTGTTCAGTTTAATTTCCCAGTTCATCAAATTGATGATGTTCTCGGAATGTCAGTTGATTTTCTTGCACAAGAAAAGCAAAGAGGTGGTGGAGACGAAATTCAGTTCTTTGTAAAGAGTGACAATAATTAATATATGATATTATCTGAGGGGGTAATAAATTTCATGTGGGTGTTCATCATCAGCGAAAGCAAGCTTCCCCCTCAGCTTAGCCTAAGCTAATATATGATGAACACCCTTTTTTTATAACCTAACTAGGGGGAAAAATGAGTAAAATTCAAAATTTAATTGCAACTGAAACAATTTCAGAAGTAGAATATCCAGATATTGAAGGTTTTTTTATTAAGATTGCTTATCTAAATAGAGAAGACTTAGTTAAAATTAGAAATGCAAGTTTAAAATACGCTTTTAATAAACGCACTCGTCAAAGAGAAGAAGAAATCGATAACGATAAATTCTTAGAAGCGTATACAAAAAAAGCTATTAGAGGTTGGAAAGGTTTAAAAATGAAAGATCTTCCTAACTTATTGCCAGTTGATTTATCTAGTTCTAAATTAGATGAAACAATTCCTTATTCAGAAGAAGAAGCTTTATTCTTAATTAAAAACTCTTCACTTTTTGATCAGTTTGTTACTGATTGTATGAGTGATTTAGAAACTTTTTCTACTAAGAAGAAAGAGACTGCGGAAAAAAACTAATACACTACCTTCAAACTAGTTTTGTTGGGGGTGGTATTAGTAAAGAAGTATACTGGCAAATGGCTGATCAAATGGGTTGGACTGATTTTGATGATGAGCCTTTAGACCCTAGCGATTTGTCAATATCTGCTCAACAAGCCTTAATTCTTATGAATATCTTGCCAGATAAAGTTGAGGGAATGAGTGGTGTTTGGCTTGGAAAAGAATATGCAGGTTTAACAGATATAATGAATATATATCAGATGATAGATTGGAAAGATACTTTTGAAATGCTACAAATCTGTATTCAGGAATATGGTAAACATTACGAACAACAACGTAAACAAGCAGAAGCTAGAGCTAAAAGTAAAACGAGGTAGGGATGTAACAAATGGCAGCTAAAATACAAAAAGTTACTATAAAAGCAGAAGCTAAAGGTTTTAAAAAAGCTGCTAGTGAAGTTAAAACTTTAGGTGATTCACAAAATAAAACTATTAGGGCTCAACAAAATCTAGGTAAAGCATCTGCTTCTTCAGGAAGACAATTTGCTGCCCAATCTCAAGGTTTAGGTGGTTTAGTGTCTGCTTATGCTGGTGCTGCTGCAACAGTTTTCGCACTTCAACAAGCTTTTTCAGCTCTATCTGCGGCTGCTCAATTTGATCAAATTATTCAAGGTACTAATACTTTAGCAGCCGCTGTAGGTGCTAATGGTACAGAAATTCTTAATAGTGTTAGAGAAATTACTAAAGGACAATTAACATTAATTGAGGCTTCTAGATCTGTAAACATCGCTTTATCAGCGGGATTCAATCAAACACAAATTGAAGGATTAACACAGGTTTCTCTTAAAGCATCAAGAGCTTTAGGAAGAAATTTAACTGATGCTCTTACCCGATTAACTAGAGGTACTGCGAAACTAGAACCAGAACTTTTGGACGAACTTGGTATTTTTACTAGAATAGAACCAGCCGTAGAAGCTTACGCGGTATCTTTAGGCAAATCCGCCGCTTCCCTTACATCATTTGAAAGAAGACAGGCTTTTGTAAACGCGGCTATCGAAGAAGGTCAGCGTAAATTTGGAGCTATTAATACTGTAACTCCTACTACTGCAGAGGCATTTGAAGCTTTTTCTGCTTCTTTTATAGATCTGGGTTATAATATAGGCAGCGTGTTAACTAAATATTTAGCTCCACTAGCAGAATTTTTTACAGAAAATCTATTAGCCAAAGTTACTTTATTCGCTGTTGTAGGAGTAAAAGTTTTTGGTGTCGCATTAAGAGAACTTGGCAGTTTCGGTACAAAAACTTTTGCTGGCATGTCTGCTTACATAGATACAGGTATTAATAAGATTAATGCCTGGACTACAAGTACTAAAAAAGCTACCGCTTCTCTAAAAAATCTTCAAAAAGGATTAGACCCTAAAAGTTTTGAATTGTCTAGACTTACTAAAGACGGTAAAGCAGATATTTCAGGCCTTGTACAAAAAGGCAGAGAAGGTAATTTAGATATAGCAGGAGTTAATAGATTAGAAAAAGCTTTGCTAAGAGAACAAGCTGCTGTTAAAAAAACAATTAAAGATTTAGAAAAACGCATAGCAACAGCTAAAGCGGCTGGTAGAAGTACTAAGACATTAGAAGGCCAATTAAAATCAAGAACAGCTTCTGAAATACAATTAGCCGCAGCTATTCAAAGAACAAACGTAGTTCTAAAAAGACAAGGTATTATTGCAAGAACCACTGCTAAAAGTCTACTATTTGTAGAAAAAAGTATAAGAGGTATCGGTAAAGCTTTAGGTATTATAGGAAGAATAGTTAACTTTCTTGTTCTATTCGGTACTGCTATAGCAGCTGTAGTGTCAGTACTCTCTGACTGGTTAGGTGTTACAGAAAAACTAAACAGAGTTTTAACAACATTTGGTAGATATTTAAAAACAGCTAACGGCGGGTCGAAAGAAGCAGCAGAAGGTATAACAGCTATTACAAACAGCGCAATACAAGCACAAAAAGAATTAAAAAACTTTGATGGTATGGAAATAAAAATAGATATAGGATTCGGACCATTTAGTAAAACAATTACAGAACAAATTAAAGCAGACGATATAGAAAAAACCATTCAATCTAGTGTTTCTACTGCTATAAAATCAGGAGCAGACAACACCCAAACTGCAAAAATAGCACAAGACGCTATTGAATCACTTCTTGGAAAAAGTGCAAAAGATTTTAGTGAAGCAGAAAAACCTCTTGCTAGCGCTATACAACTAGCAATTATAAACGCGGTTAAAAATGCTGAAGGAGCTGGAGTAGAGCAAATAGGAGCCTTAGCAGATTCTCTAGGTATTGCAGGTCAACAAATTACTGACAAATTTGAAACTGAGCTTATCAAAGGTGTAGGTGCTAATAGTGACAAATTTAGATTAGCTATAAAAAATGAATTAGCACCAGCTTTTACTGACGCAATTGCAGAGACTCTTCAAAAAGGTTTTAAATTTGAAACAGACGCTACTGGAAGTAAAAAAATACAAGAAACACTTGTTTCTGTGACTAAACTAGCTGGAGATTTTCAAAAAGGATTAACTAACGCGGAAGATTCTGCAAGACAACTATCAGGTATATTAACAAGAATTAAAGAGCTTGAGTCTTTAGGTAATTTAAATGAAGAAAATCAAAAGGCACTATCTACTCTTAAACAAGCGGCAGAAATATTAAAAATTCAGACTGAACAAACTAGTGTGCTTGTTACAGAAAGAAAAAAAATAGTACAAGTATTTGGTGCCGAAATAAAAGCTTATGAATCTTTACTTGGTTATGCTGACAAAGAAGGTAAGTTTGCTGCAACGGCTGAAGAGAGAAGGTTAAATCAGGTCAGGTATTTAAAAGAAACAGTAGCAAACGCACAACTTGAATTAGCCATCGCTAAAGAAAGCGGTGATGAAGGTCAAAGAACCAAAGATTTAGAAGTATTGCTGTTAACTACGAGAAAAGCCTTAGTTGGTGCAGCTGAGAAAAATTTCCAAGCACAGAAAAAAATTACAGATGAACTTAAAAAACAAACCAGTCAATTAACAAAACAAGCTAGAGAGCTTAATGATAAAACATTTATTACTTTAAATAAACAGGCACAAGAACTATTAAAATCTAATTATGATCTCAGAAATCAATCATTGACTGTTCAAATTAAACAAGTTCAACAAAGTAGACAATTAGCCTCAGCTTTAAATGAAGTTAATAGAACAGCTAGAGATTTTGAGTTAACACTTCAAGAAGCTTTGAGCGGTACTCCTTTAGGAGCATTATTAAGTTCTTCACAAAAAAGAGAATTAAAAATTGAACTTGAAACAAGAGCTTTTGAAGACTCTTTAGCTGATTTAATAGCTGAATTTAATTCTTTTGCAAAATCTACTGCTCTTCAAGCAAAAATATTAGATAATAAAATTAAAGTAGAGATAGAGACTCAAAGATTACAAAAAGTAGCTTTTGAGAAACAAGCAGATGTTGCTCAAAAAACAGCAGAAGCACAGATAGCCTCGTCAAGATTACAAAGAGAAAGTTTTGAAAGAAGAGCTAATTTCATTATACAAGAGGGAGAGCTTTATAAAGGACATGTTAAAGGTATCGCTGAGGCTTTAGCCCAATCTAGATTTCAGGAAGCATTTGCTAAAGTAGACCCAAAAACAAGCCCAACGCAGCTAGGTAAGACTTTAGGATTACAGGACTTTAAAGCTGACAGTCTTGAGGAAGTCAGAAAAGAATTTGTAAGAATTCAAACTGGGGGAATAGCTGCTTTAAATGACTTAAGCGGTGCACAACGTATAAGCAATGATCTTCAAAAAGATTATCAGGTTGCTATTACTAAATATGAAAAAGCTGTCAGGGCAAGTGCTAATGCTACAAATAATGCTGCTCAAGCACAAATTAATGCAAACAAAGGGCAAGCAAGAACAAATGCTTTAGAAGAAGAAAGAGCTGCTCTATTAAAAAGTGTTGAAATAAAATATAAGGAAACTGAAGCGGCTATACAAAATCTTACAGTAGGTTTTAGTGTTTTTCTTGCTCAAATAGAAGCAAGTAATAGTATGTTAGCTGCTGTAGTTTCTACATTTGTTCAATCATTTGAAACTAATTTGCAAGGGTCTTTAGAATCTTTATTTGAATCAATTGCTAAAGGTACTCTAACTTTAAAAGGTTTCAGAGATGGCTTTAATCAATTTCTATACAATATATTAGCGGATATTCAAAAGAGCATTATTCAAGAAGGTCTTGTAACTCCTATTACTGATTATCTTAAAGAAAGTATTACCAAGCTTCCTGGATTATCAGGGTTTGCAGATAAAGCTAAAGATCAGTTGGAAGCCCAACAACGTAAAGTTCTAGAAGATCTTAATATGACCTTAAAACAACTAAACCAAACACTTTCTGGCGGAATTAGTGCTGCATCAGGAACTAACACAGGTAGATCAGCTGACGCTTCTGCTAGATTAACCGGCGGAGCATCGAGTGCTGTCACTGATCCTATTGCTTTAAGACATGGAGGCACAATAGTCGGTTCTGATAGAGGTCTTGATGTTAATGCAGAAAAGAAAAAAACTGCTGATTTATTACAAGGCACACAAGAACAAACTACTGGGTTTTTAGATAATATATCTGGAGCTACAGTAGCTACTTTTGCTACAGTTGCGGCGGCTACTGGTGATTTCAAAACTGCTATGATTGCTACTTTTGCACAAATGTTTTTAGAAATTGCTATTCAAAAAGCAGTAGCTTCTTTTGGGGCTGGAGCAGCACACGGCGGCTCAGTACCTTTTGGTAATAAAGTTCAGGGATACGCTGGGGGTGGTTCTGTTGTTGCTAGAAGAGACAGAGTGCCTGCTTTACTAGAGCCTGGAGAGTTTGTTATAAGAAAACCAGCTGCTAAAGCTATTGGAGGATCAGCTCTTAATCAACTTAATGCAACTGGCAAAATGAATTCTGGTAATAATGTAGTTGTAAATGTTCAAAATAATGGAACACCTCAGCAAGTAGAAACTACTCAAGTGAGGACTGATACAGGTCAAATGATTATTGATTTGGTTGTTAAAGATATTAAAAATAATGGTCGTGTAAGAAAAGCGATGAGAGGTTAATTATGGCAATAGCAAGATATCCTAATGACGCACTTTTTAATCCAATATTAATTCCTGCTCTTTCTAGAATTAATCATACCGCTTCTGGTACCCAGACTAATTTTAACTTAGCTGAACCAGCAGAAAAAGTAGGAGAAGTTATTGCTCTCATAAACGGTGTTGTTCAATCTACTGACACATATACTTTAAGCAATGTAAATTCTTTAAATGCAAGTTTAAAAAATACAGTTGTTTTTGATGAAGCCCCTATTTCTAGCTTAGATGTAGAATTAAGAGTAATTAGAATACCTCCCTCTATGGCAATATTAAGAAGTTTTCCAGATGTTAAATCAATTACTTATTCAGGAGCCAATGTTAGTGTTAACTCTAACAGCTATGCAATAGACGGAAACCAGTTAAATTTTGCTCTTCCAAGAAATAGTAGAATAGACGCAAAAGACGATCTTATAGTTAGTATTGGTGGTGTTACTCAAAATGCTTCCGAATTTATTTTTCCTTCTACTACTTTAGGAAAACAGGGAATAACTATAGGAACAAATGCTGCAGGTACTATTCCTTATTCTAATGTTGCTGCTGATCCTTCTGGTGGTATTGAAACTATGTCTATTACCACTTTTAATAAAAACTTTAGTATTTCAAGACTAGAATCAATGAAAGATAGAAAACCAGATAGGTTAGGTATTAACTATGAAGAAAATTTTAACTATAGCGTAGCAGAATCACAAGTAGGTTATGAAAAAAGAAGATTGGTAAGCCGACGCCCTAAAAGAAAATATTCAATTAGTTACACTAATATTACTGGAATAGTAAAATCAGCTATTGAAGAGTTTTATAGAGCAAGATCAGGAGGATTTCAAGCATTTTTATTTGAACTAACTCATATAAACGAACCAGGAACTGTTACAGTAAGGTTTGATGGTAGTTTACAAATTGAACAAGTATTATCGTCAGGAAATAACCCTATTGATAATTTCTATAGTGTTAGTTTTGATCTAGTTGAGGTATTTGATTAATGTCCACACGTGTTTATGATTATACTTTAACACTATCTGGGGGAAGTTTAGATAATTATTTTTCCGGAAACGTTGTTGTAGGTAGTAGTTCTTCTACCGAAGGAAGAATAGTAGATGTTGATAAAGCTAATAGTAAAATTAAAGTTAAAGTAGCAAATACTAATCACACTTTTACTGATGCGGAATCAGTCAGTATTCAATCTATTGTTAGTAGTAGTGGTAATACTAATCTATCTTTCGGAGATCTTGATTTTAGTGTTCCAGCTTACTCTAGTACTTCAAGTTTTTATTCTAGAACTGTTGATGCTATAGAAGAAACAGGGTTTGCTGCATTTAAAAATGCTACTGAGCAATCTCCTCTAGTTAGGCTTGTTTCGATATATTATCCTGGAGAGTTTTACCCACCTAATCAATTTGGTAACCCTTCTAATGATGGAGAGGGCCTAGCGTGGCCTTTAGATTTTCCATATCATTTTGCTTCTATTCAAGGAGATTTTTTATCCGATATTGACTATAGAGCGCACCACGGCGGGGTAGAGTATTTAGTTTATCCTCTTAATTTTGGTGGTGTAGATGTTTCTTCTGATGGCCGAGTTAATCAAACTACTCTTGAGATTTCCAATTATGATAATTTGGTTGCCTCAATTGTAGAAAATCCATATATTTCTGGTAATAATACTAGTAATTCTGTATTTGCTACTGTAGGTGGTCAAGTAGTATCTAATATTGATCCAAGAACTAACCCAACCCATACAGATTATGATGAAACAATTTTAAACTCTATATATGCTGGAAAAGCTAATTCTGCTTTTACATACGAACAAACCTTAGCAGTAAACGGAGAATGGCAGCAACTAAAACAAGATTCTAGAGACTTATTAGGAGGAATAGTAGAAGTAAAAACTACTTTTTCAGCTTGTTTAGATTATTGGCCAGAATATAGTACTGTTAGAGAAACTAGAGCAAACGTAGTAGAAGTATATTCTACATTACCCTATAGAGTAGGTGATAATGTTATCGTAGCCGGTAGCTCTACTCAACATTCAGAAGTTAGAGAAGTTAGAGGAAACTTTTTGCAACTTAAAAATTCAATAGATACTATTATAGGAGATAAACTTTATATCGTAAATCCTACTAGAGACCCCCATGCATATGTCGAAGATGTGTTTAAAATAGAAAGTTTAGCGGGCTTGAATAGAGTAGCAGCTCAGTTTAGTCTTAGTAATTGGTTAGAATTTTTTAAGTTTGTATTGCCAAAAAGAAGATTTTATAAAAACAGTTGTCAATGGGTATATAAAGGAGAAGAGTGTCAATATCCTACAGATGGTACTGGCACTATTCCTGGTTATCCTAATGGTAAAACTAAATCAGCTAATGGGTTTTTTACAGTAAGTAATTCTACAACAGGCGATTCAGCACAGGATGTTTGTGCTAAAAATTACGAAGCATGCTCTTTGAGAAATAATCAAATTCATTTTGGGGGATTCATTGCAACAGGAAGAAACTTGCCGCAATAGTTATGAAAAAGCTTTACGTAGTATGCCTGATTGGATTACTACTTATTTAGGAATACCGTACAGACATTTAGGAAATGATTTAACCGTTGGTATAGATTGTGGTAATTTATGCGCTAAAGTAATTTTTGATCAAACTGGCGAAGATTTTAAAGTACATACTTGGGATCATTGTAATATTGTAGAAGAAACGTGGTACAATAAAACCCATGAAAGAGTGATGGAAAATTTTTTCAAAAATGAAAAAAATAATTTTGTAGAGGTTGACATTTTGCAACCTTTTGATATAATAGTAATGAATATAGGAAGTTCAAATATAGCAAATCATTGCGCTTTGTATATTGGTAATAATAAAATGCTACAAACTATGGTAGACCATACTTCGTGGATTGCGCCATATGGAAAATGGTACAAAAGATATACAGTGGGGGTATATAGATGGAAAAACTTCAATTTCTAAAAGAAGAATTTAGAAAACACTCTTTTAAGGAGTATCCAAAAGAAGCATGTGGTATTATCACAAAAGATTTTAAATATATTCCTTGTAAAAATATTAGTAAAGACCCAATAAATAATTTTATATTAGACCCTTTAGCTTTGTTAGAGTATGAAGATGATTGTTGGGGGTTTTTTCATTCACACCCAGATGAAGCCCCTACTCCTTCAATTTTAGATGGAAAAAAGATAGCAGACGAAGAATATACTTATTTAGTAGGTTGGGAAGAGAATGTTTTTGTTTATTGGTATGATAAAGATATTCAAAGTACAAGGTTTAAAAAGTTACAGGAAGATATGTTAAAATGAAAGTAGAAATGCGTTTTCATAAAAGTTTGTTAAAATATACTGATGAAGTTAGGGAAATAACTTTTGATGTAGCAACTTATGGACAACTTATATCTGCTCTTGAAGCTACTTTCCCTAAATTAAAGACGGTTATTAATCAGATTAAAAATAAGCAAATTACAGATAATTTTAGTATAGTAGATTTAGTTAATAATAAGATACTAACTTTTCAAGACTATTTTTCTAAAAAGATTAAAAGTGCAAAACTTTGTTTACTCCCTATTATTGCAGGCAGTAAATCTAGTTTAGAAACAGCCCTTGTTGCTGCTGCAATTATTGCTGTAGCTATTTATGCTCCTCAATTAGGAGCGACAATGGTAGAGGGAGCAGCGGTAAGCGGAACAGCGGTTGCCGCTGGTGGTACCGCAACCGCATTAGGCACCGCTGTAATGACAGTCGGTGTATCAATGATGATTGGTGCTGTGATGATGGAAATTATGAAACCCCCAAAATCAGATGGTTCAGGAGATGCTGCTGCTAGACAAAACGATGCTTTTGGCCCCTTACAACACACCCTAAATTCTGGAACTCCTATTCCTTTAGTATATGGTAGACACAGAGTAGCCGGACATTTATTAAGTGGAGAAGTAAGAACTATAGACAAAGGCCCCGAGAGAAGCACAGAATATATAATGAAAAGAATTTTTGAGAATAAATACCCCGGCTTAAGCTTTTAAAACAGGTGAAATAAATGAAAGTATTTGAAGTAAGTGGACATAAAGGAGGTAAAGGAGGCTCAGGAGGTAATTTTGAGGCTGATAATAACCTGTTTTCACAAGACTTAATGCTACTTACTACTGGTGTCAGTGAAGGACCTGTTTATAAAGTTAATCCTAATGGTGTTTTTGATATAGAAATAAATGAATCTAGTCCAGACGCTTTTATTAATTATGATGATGGCACTATGATTACTGATAGGTTCATATATGTTAGTAGAAACGGTACCGTAAATCAATCTGCTTTACCTCTTTTTGGTGAGGAAACTACACAAGTACAACAATTCGGCAGTGCAATAGTACTTAAAAAAGGTAATCTTGAAGGTGTTCCTGCTACAAAAGTAGTGCTTCAGCCTACTTCTTCATTTGCTTGGGATGCAATACGTTTTAAGTTTTTGCTTAATTCTCTACAAAAAATGGACGATGACGGTAATATTCTTGACCATAGCGTGACTTTTAAAATTACAGTATTTAAAAGTGATGGGTTAACTTTAGCTGCTGATCCCGTACCTTATAGAATATCTGGAAAAACTAATGTTGCATATAAAGTAGATGTTGATGTCGTTATAAAAAACTTTGATAGCAATGGTTATAAATTTACAATAGAAAAAACCAGTAATGATACGGATAGTAGTAGAACTCAAGAAAATATAGCAGTACTAGGTTGGACAGAAATAGAAAATGATCCTGTAGCGTATCCTAGAACAGCTATAGTTGGTTATTCTTTAGAGGCGCATAATGAGTATACTGGACAAATTCCTAGATTTACTTCTGTCATTAAGGGATTATTAGTAAAAGTACCTTCTAATTATGATCAACCTACTTTATCAGATGGAGAAATTGATTGGAGAGAAGTAGAGGTGCCTAGCAGTGGTAATCTTTCTTATAGCTACGTAGGATATCGACAAGCAAGTACTGGAAGCACAATTAAATATAGTACCCCTGTTATTTACAGAGGTGCTTGGGATGGAACTTTTGTCTATTCGTGGACTCAAAATCCTGTTTGGGTTATCTATGATTTATTAACTAATGATTCTTATGGTCTTGGAATAAACGAAGAAAATATTGATAAATATAAGTTTTATGAGATTGCTCAATATTGTGATGCTTGTGACCCTGTTACTGGACAGTTTGTAGGAGTATCTGGAATAGCTGACGGAAGTTATAGATATAAACCAAGAACCTATTTTTCGGCTCCTCGTCAAAAATTACAAGGATTAAGCGAAGGAACCTCTGTATTAGAAAGGCGTTTTATATATGATGGTATTATAGCTGATAGGAGTCAAGGATTTGAATTATTAGAGAAAATATGTGCGACATTAAGAGCTATTTTAGTTTATACCCCAAGAGGACTTTCTATCAACATAGATAAACCAGGAGAGATTCCTTCGGTTATTTTTAATGAAACTAACATATTAAAAGACAGTTTTACTATTTCAGGAACTATGGAAAGTGCTCAACTAACAGGGGTTGAAGTCACTTTTATTAATCCATCTAATCACTATAAAAGAGAAAGTATACAATTAGATGATGATAAAGCTCTAAGAGAAAGAAATATGGTAGAAAATATTACTTCCATAGATTTACACGGAGTTACTCGTAGAAGTCAGGCTATTAGGTATGGTCAGTATTTACTTGCTGTAAATAAATATTTAAGAAGGTCTATTGCTTTTGGTACTGATGTAACTGCTTTGGATTTAATCCCTGGAGATATTATCGCTGTGCAGCAACAAACTCAAGGTCTTGCGTGGGGTTATGGTGGAAAAGTAAGATCAAATAGTACTATAAGCACTTCTAATGTTTACATAGAGCACTTTTCTAGCCCTGCTCTTACAAATAATACAATAACCAGTAACACTCTTCCTTTAGCTTTAAGAGTTACTAAGTTTGAAACAGATAAAACAGATTTATATATTTTGTCAAATACTAACTTTCAATCTGGCACTACAACGTATGTTAAAAATATACATAAAGGAGTTTATTCTAACGGACAAAGCTATCAGTCAACAGAATTAACTAATCAAAATGTAAGTAGTGGATTAGATTTTGTTGATTTTACTGTAGTTAAACAATTTAATCCTTCTACAAAAACTTTTGATAATTTTTCTGGTTTTGATAGTACTAATAAACCAACTAGAGGCGATATTTGGAGTTTAGGCGAGACTGACCCTTCTAATTTCTATAGAGGAACAAATGACAAGCTTTTTAAAATAGTACAACTGCAAAGAGATAGTGTTGAAACTATTAAAATAGACGCCGTAGAATATATATCTAATGTGTATATTGATTCTGAATCTACAATATCTTATAAACCAGTTGCATATAAACAAGTATTTAGCCCAGGAAAGCCTCCGCCTACTCCGGATTTAGATTTAGATTTAGTAGTTAGAAAAAATCAAGACGGTACAGTAAGATACGACCTTTTAGTATCACAAGGAACAGACGTTACTGATTACCCTATTCAAATAGCTACAGAGTATCAACTAGCCAGACCTGATGGTTTTTCAGAAATTGAAAGTATAAACTAATGACCATTTTAAATTTTACAGTTGCAAATATTGAACCTTTTTCAAACACAGAAACTGCTGTTTTGTTTGGTAAAAATGGTTTTACAACTACTGTTGGAGATATTAGATTACTTTGTGATTCTTTTGAAATAGTAAATAGTAATGTTAGATTTACGATTAATTCTCTTGATAATTGTTTTGATGAAAATTTTCATAAACACGTACTAGAAGTAAATGATGTTAATTTATTTCCTGACAGATTAAAAGGAGAAGACTTCTTAGCTTTTCCAATAAATGAAAAACTAACAGATTCGTTTGTTGAAAAATTTTCAGCCTTTAGACCAAAAGTTACTCAATATACTTCAGAAATAGTTAATTATAATACTACTCTTGGTTTTGTTGAAATTAATAATGATACGAGTGGTACAGGATCTTTAATAGACAAACTTCCTGATCCTCCTTTTTATGTTAGTATTTCACAATTAGTAGAGGTAAACTTAGCAGCTAATAATTCAGTTTACATAAGAGGAAATAAAAGAAAAGTAATTAAAGAAAATTCAGTTTCTACTATAAGCTCTGCAGCCTTTAACCAACCACTTGGTGTTGTGCCTAAAGATTCAAGTTTTATTAAAGTATTTATTGATGGGGTAGAAGATAGTTCTTTTACACACATACCTAATACTAAGTATGTAACAGTAAACTTAGATGCTTTTAGAACACCAGGAGCGGCTATCTCAGCAAATAAGATTAGAACAGAGGTTGATCATTATAGTGAGCCTTTAATAGAAAAAGGCGATAATATATCAATTCTTTCGGGTAATACTTATTCTATAGCTAATGTAAGCTATGATCCTACTGATCCAAGTTACAATGCTGCTTTAACAGCAAACTCAATTTATCGAGTCAAACTTTCAGAAGCTCCAAGAGCTATTTTATCTGGAAGAACGGCTACTAATATAACAGAAGATCCTTTGGGAACTATTTCTAATGTAGTTGCTGTTGCAGGTAGTAAGAAAGGAACTGTAAGTTTTGGTTACGAAGCTACTACGTATCCTGGTTACTTTAACTTGGCTAATACCGGTGGATACTCTTTAAGTAGCACCGCAGATTTTGAAGATCTTTTTTTCGGTTCAACCGGTCAGAGAATAATAAAAGATAATCCGATTGGGTTAACTTTAGTACGTGCTAGAAATATAAATACAGCTAGAAGAAGAAGTGAATATAATACTCAATCAGTATTTATTAGAAATATTCCTATTCCTAGAGTACAAAATCTAGTTGTTGACGATTCCTTATATATCGACGTACTTAGAGGAGTTAGTTTAAGAGTAACAGTTAAATTTGATAAGATTAATTTTAGAGATGTGACCGATTATGAAATAGCTTATAAACTGGCAGGCTCTACAAGAACTACTTTAGAAGGTGATAATAATACTATTATTAATTTAACTAATTTTAATGTAGTGAAAGTACCAAATAATACTACATCTACAGAAGCAGGTATAGAAAAAATAAGTTTTACTATTAATAATTTAGATAGAGGTCCAAGAAATAATCCAAATAGAATTTTAGTAAAAGTAACTCCTTTAAATGGTAGTATTAGAGGAGAACCTGTAGAAGTATTTACCTCTTTACCTGGTAAAAGAACTCCTCCTCTACCAGTAAGAGAGTTTCAAGTAGGTCAGTTATTAGATCAATTAGTATTTTCGTGGCAGCTACAACGAGATGTTTCAGGAAGTTTAAGAGACTTAGATTTAGAAAAAATTGAAATTAGACGCGTAGGAAAATCTATTGATGTAAGTAGCCCAGAAATAGTTTTACAAGAATTTGGTGCAGGAGCTATTCTTGTTTCTGTTTCTTCACCTTCTAGCTCTGCTAGTATACCGATTCCTACATTTGGTACTTCTACTTATATGGCTCAAGCAATCGATACTAGTGGTAATAAAAGTAGTATTGTAGCGACAGTGTTTACACCTGCTAGACCAGCAGACTTACATACTTTTCTAGCTTTTAGTGAGGATAATCCAGATCTAGATTTTGCAGTTAATTATAGAGGACAAAGTATTACTAATAATAATGAATCCGAAGAACTTCAACATGGTAATTTTCCAAGCCAAAATACTTTAACAGGAGGTACTTCTGCTCCAGGAGCTACTTTAATTGATTTATCGAACGGTTTTGCTTCTGGTTGGGCAACTGTTTCAGATGTGACTGATTTACAAGCCTCTGCAAATGCTTCATATGTAACTCAGATTAGAGATGTAGGCTCTATCATTAAAGGAAAAGTAATTCTTGATACTTCAGGTCAGCCTTTCGGTACTAGATCTTGGCATAGTGAATATGAGATCGTAAACACCAGCTCCACAGAAGTATCTAATGATAGTACTATATTAGTTGATAGAAATATAAGTGGTACTATAGGTAGTCCTAGTGCTAATGGTGTAGGAACATATTTTCAAGTAGAATCTCCGCACGGAGTATTAGATTCTGGAGAGTCTACTGTTATATATGATAGTCTAATTAATAATACTATTACTTCTAGAACTGGTACTGATGCTTTAGATTTAGTTTCTACTATTACAGCAGCTAACTTTAGAGGGTCAGTTTATGCTGTGTGGAATCCGGGGCAATTTACAGGAGACATTTCAAATACGAATTCTTACGCTTTAATATCGGGAATTGCTAATGCAAATGCTCTTTCTTTAGGACAAGCATATTTTGCTAATGGTAATCCTATTAAAGATAGTGCTGGTAAATTAGCTCATGAAATAGGGGCTAACTATTCAGTAACTAATGCCTTGCCTAATCTAACTACAGCTACTTCAGATTCTGGGGCTACTTATCAATTAGTTAATTTAGGGCAGTACAGAGATGACTTAGAATCTACTTTTGTAGGTATAGATCCGAGTATTATTAATCAGAACGTACAAATAAGATATGCTGTATCTAATCCTTTTTATGCTAATGGAAACGTAAATATTAGCACGTTTAGTGCTAACACTGCTACCAAAGATGGTTATCTAACAGTAGGCGGCTTTGATAAAGAATTTCAGTTTTTTCAAATTAGATATAATGTAGAAAATTTTGATCCGTCAATCGGTAGTTTTAACTTAGATAAGTTTAGATATAGTGTGGATCTTAAAGATAAATTATTTATTAGGGATGTAGGTGTAGATGGTGAAAACTGGAATATAGATTATAGTAGCGCTGAGTTTTTAGGAGTTCCATTTGTTAATGGGCAAATGATAAATGCACCAGCAGGATCTTATACAATAATGATGAGAGATATAACAACAACAAGCTGTAATGTAAGTGTATATGACGAAACAGGAAGTACTGTTACTGGTCAGGATATACAATTTGAAGCTAGAGGAATATAATTAAGGAGAAAATAAATGTCAAATGAACAATTTTTATTGCCTGCTTTTTCTAGAACAATTGCTCTTTCAAGGAATGACTTTAATTCTAGTTTAAGAGCAATTAGTAGAAATTTTTATGGGCAAGAACAACCGTTAGGAACTGATTTTAACGATGAAGGGTCAACAGGAACTATCCCTAATGGGGTTTTTTGGAGAGATTCTATAAATGGTAGATTATATATAAAGGATACAAATCACGCTAAACCTCCTTCTGGAGGAACGGGATTATGGCCGGGAAACAATTTTACTAGATATGGAATAGCAACAAGTTTTACTACTCAACTTTCTACTATGGACATGAGAGATTATGAAATTGGAGAACTAGTTGCTGTAGTAAATTCTTCAGACACAACTCAGACTAGTATAAGAAGAGTTTCTGAGTCTGGACTAGGAGCTTCTTCTAATAACCGTTTATATATGAAAGTATCAAACGGAGCAGCACAAACTGGATTTATTGATGTAGGTATCCCTTATCCAGGGTCGGTTAAGCCTCATCATTTAGCTCTTGATGCAAAAGTAGAACCTATTACAGATGCTACTGTTGATTTTGGAGACTGGACATATAGATACAGAGATGGTTATTTTTCAAATGCAGTGCTAATTGGTACTTCTGTAGATCATATTTCTCTAAATGCTACTGGTGGTTTTTTACAATTAGACGGAGCCCAATTTCAAGATGGTACTCAAGCAGCCCCTTCTATAACTTTTGAAGATGATACTGATACTGGTATTTTCCGTGAAGGAACAGATGATATAGGATTTACTACTGGTGGTACTAAACGTATGAGCATTGACTCTAATAGTGTTGATTTTGCTGTTAATTTACTTCCAACTACTGCAACAATTGATGTTGGGGCTACTGGTAATCAGTTTAGAAATATGTATGCTAGTGGTGAATTTTTTGGATTAGCAACTACTGCCAAATATGCTGACTTGGCTGAGAAATATACTACTGATGAAGAGTATTCTATTGGAACAGTGATGATGGTTTCTACTTCTAATAAATTTGAGACAGAGGCTTGTAGTGAAGGAGGATGCGCTATTGGTGTTATTTCTGAAAATCCTGCCTTTAAAATGAACGCAGATACAGAAGGTCAATATATTGGTCTTAAAGGACGTCTGCCAATTAGAATTATAGGTGAAGTTACTAAGGGTTCTAGAATTTTTACAAGCTCGTCAGGAGTTGCTAAAGCAGAAGGTAAAGGTATGTTAGTAGGAGTTGCTTTAGAATCTAACAGTAATTCAGAGGAAAAACTAGTAGAATGTGTGTTGAAAGTTTAAAAATTAATATTTGCGCACTACTAAGATAAAAGTTATAATAAAGCATGAAAAAGAAAGTTGGAAAATTTACTTTTGTTAGACCGACAGCACCACGTATTCCTAGAAATGAAAGAATACGTCGTAAAGCTACGTCAGGTGTTTTAACTGAAAAAGAACTTGAAACCTTTATTACAAAGTCTCGTAATAGTGGATGGCCAATTAAATATTCCAAACCAATTGGATTTAGAAAGAGGAAAAAATGAAAAAAGACGGACATACAGATGTAGCATCTTCTCGTAGAATGTGTAGAACCATTATGGAAGATGTAGGAGATATTATGAGAACACTTCCACAAGACGGCGAAGCTGAGCTTCCAACTTGGTGGACTAATAAACTTGCCGTTTCTTCAGCCTATTTAAATTCTGCTAGAGATTATCTTATGTATTCGTCAGATATTGAAGAAACTCGTGATAATACTGACTTAGTAGCACCGCCAAAATCTCTATTCTCTGTAAAAAATGATGATATGAGGTTTGAAGTTGTAAACGAAGATGGAGGTATAGAAGTCGGATCTTATACCACAAAACATTTTGATATTTGTCCTAGTGCTGAAACACTTTATAAATCTATTGAAAGTCAGATAGATTCAGATTCTATGGATGTCGCAGAGCGTACTGCAAAATTACAAGACGTACTCTTCTATATGGAAAAGATGGCTATTGAAAATGATCAAGCTAATGTTTCAGATGTTCAAATGGCAGAAAACATAGCAGATGAAATAATGTTTTTAGCAGGTATGATGGGTCTTCGTGAAGAGCATGCTTACGTTGAGGCAACACATGTAGCGAAAATTCGTGAACTTGCTGGTATGAATGAGTCTGACGAAGAAGATACAAAAGAAATGATTGTAGAAATAAAAACAGAGGATTGCTAAATGCCTTTAAAACGTGGTAAATCTCAAAAAACAATTTCTACTAATATTCGTGAGCTAATTAAAAAGAGCCCTTCTAAAACTCGTTCAAAATCTATTAGCACACTAGCAAAGCGCACTGGCGAATCTACAAGCAAGGCTCGCCGTAGGCAGGCTGTAGCAATCGCACTAAGCGCAGCAGGAAAGTCTAGTGCTCAGAGTAAAAAACGAAAGTAAAAATATTATGTTTGCAGAATAGCAAAATTTGTGTTACTATTAGTTTGAACTTAGATGCAATCAACATAAAATTTTATTTTTACTTAATTGAACATAGAATGAACATGGCTTTCCCCTATGTTGCAACAAGATGCCACGAAGTGGCACAACGCGGAGACGGAGTCTCCGCTACTTTATTTACGTGATAATTTTGACTTGAGATTGGAGAATAAACAATGGCTAAACATAAAAAGATGCCGATGAAGAACGGTAAACCAGCTTTTATGAGTAAAAATACCTCTAAAAAAGCTGATGCTAAGAAAAAACCTAATGGTGCAGGATTAAGCGCTGCCCAAAAGAAACTTCCTCCTGCACTTCAGAAAGCTATTTTAGCAAAAAAGAAAAAGAAGTGAATACTGAAGACGAGGTGTGGGCTATTTTAAAGCCTGAAGATATTTGGATTTATGATAAGTTAATCTTATCTAAAAAATTAGGATACGTATGTGGACCTATAGGAGTTGATGTTCCAAAACCTGGCTGGTATATAGTCAGACCTATAATGAATCTTATGGGATTAGGATTTGGAGCAGAGCGTGTTTGGATTGATAAAGATACTGATAATTTACCAATAGGATATTTTTGGTGTGAGTGGTTTAAGGGTAGACATTTATCTGTTGATTATAGAAATAAAAAAGTAGTATTGTGTGTAGAAGGTTTTAAAGATCCAGAAGAACTAATGTATTGGGATGCTTGGTCTAAAGTTGATGACTTTCCAGCCTTAGAAAAAATAGTTAGTTTCCCGACTATACTTAATAATATACCTTATGATTATATAAATTGTGAGTTTATTGGTAATAAATTAATTGAATGTCAATTAAGACGTAATTTAGATTTTCAATGGGATAATTCTGATTTTATTCCGGTATGGGAAGATGATAATACCCAACCCCCTGAAGATTGGAAATATGTTGAATATCCAGATTTACACGGTAGAATAGGTGCTTTTATAAAATGATTGATAAATTAAAAAATATATTTAAAACTAAAGAAACTAAAACTGCTGAAAAAGAGTGGGAAGATACAGTTAGAAAAAAGTTTATTGAGCGAATGAAAAAGAGAAAAGAAAATGGCAAAAAAACCTAAGTCTAGAGTTAACGAAGCTAAAGTTTATACTAAACCAACCATGAGAAAACGCTTATTTCAAAGAATTAAATCAGGCGGAAAAGGCGGCGCACCAGGACAATGGAGCGCACGTAAAGCACAAATGCTAGCTAAAGCATATAAGTCAGCTGGTGGAGGGTATAAAAAATAATGGCTAGAAAACCTACTCAACAATCTTTAGTTAATTGGACTCGCCAAGAATGGGGATACTCTAATAAAGATGAAAGTAAAAAACCTCGTAAAAAGCGAGGTAGGTATTTACCTAAATCTGCTTGGTCTTCGTTATCTTCTGGCGAAAAAGCTGCTACTAATAGTGCTAAACGCAAAGGTTCCAAAGCTGGTAAGCAGTTTGTTAAACAGCCTAAGAAAATAGCAAAGAAAACTAGATCGCATAGATGAATGGGGAAAATGCTAATAAATGGTAAAAATAAGAGAAAAGACAGAGGTAGTATTACCATTATGTACTATGATAAGTTTGCTTGTCGTAGTATTTTTCATTCTGGTCTTTGCTAATGAAAATCAAGCAATTGCGCAGACTGCATCAACAGTTATTACAGATTCTAAATCAAATTCAAAAGTTGAAACAGATGCAAGTTCTCGTACTATAGTTGTATCTCCACCGCCAAGTGCTATATCGCCTGGTGTAGGTTCTTCATCATCAGATCTATGTCTGTCCGGAGTTTCTGGCGCAGTACAAACTCAAATACTTGGTATCTCATCAGGTGAGATGGTCAGGGATAAAAACTGTGAAAGACTTAAAATAAGTAAGACATTATATGATATGGGGATGAAAGTTGCAGCTGTATCTGTACTTTGTCAAGATCGTAGAGTATATGATGCAATGGAAATGGCTGGAACGCCTTGTCCATATCTTGGTAAAATTGGCGATAAAGCTGCTGATAGTTGGGAAGCTAATCCAGGCCGTATTCCGCCCATAGAAGATATGGAGACAAAAAGTGATGTTCAGAAACGCAATGGCGCGATTGCTGCTGGCGGTATTTCTCTCGCTCTGTTACTACTCCTCCTCTAGTGCACAACAAGCAACAACTAGTGGTCAAACTGGGGATATAATAGTATTAGGAAATGGCTGGACAGGAACATTGAGTCAGTGTACTCAAAATGTCGATTGTTGGGCAGGTACTACTGATCAAGGTGACATTCACGAGGCACAACAAACTGCCAATGGTACTACTTACTATTGGAGTGGTACACAACAAACCCTTTCAAATACAATCGCAATAAATCAAGCACTACAGGCAGCCGGTATTCAAGTTGATGGGTTTGACTATCAATGGGTTTACAAAAATGGTAACTCAAACTATTTTTCTGGACAACCCGGCGGTGGTGGAGTAGACCCTTTTGAGATTGTTGTCAACGTATACGACTCAAACGGTAATCTATTCAAAAGTTACAAGTATGACTATGGACAGAATTTTGCAAACTGGACGTATGACCAAGGCACAGAAACTTTCAATCAGAACTTTCTGACACCAAGTTATTTTGGTAACGTGGAAATACTGGTTACTGGACAAGATATTGCTGGGCAGGCTGGTTATTGGGGGCCTGAGTTCAGAGCAGACGAGTCATATATCTACGTGAACTATTCAGCTGATCCTTGTTATAATAATCAACTATATGATCCTGCCTGTCCGGGTTATGCACAAGCGTTATTTAATCAGCAATGTACACAGAACCCGCTATATGATCCAAGCTGTCCAGGGTATCAAGCAGCATGGTTGCAACAGCAATGCGCAGCAAACCCTTTAGTTGATCCAACCTGCCCAGGTTATGCAGTAGCGTATTACAATCAACAGTGTATAATAGACCCGCTATATGATGTAGGATGTCCAGGTTATCAAACAGCTTTAGCTACGTGTAATACTAACTATCACTTGAATGATAGCAAGTGTCCTAACTATGCTACTAATACACAAAACTGTGTAATCAATGCATTGTATGATAGTAATTGTTATGGTTATAAGACTGCTTATAACACATGTGTTACAAACTACCATCTTAACGATAGTTTATGTCCTGACTACACTAATAACTTTAACGCATGTACTATCAATCCTTTAATTGATACTAACTGTTCAGGTTATGCTACTGCATATTTTAATCAGCAGTGTAGTTTGAACCCTTTATATGATCCTAATTGTAGTGGTTATAACAATGCTCAATTTACACAACAGTGTAATACAAATCCTAAATCAGATCCTCAATGCCCTGATTACTATATTGCAATGTGTAAAGAAGATCCATTATATGATAGGGGTTGTGTTGATTATGATGTTGCTTACTTTAATCAGCAGTGTTCGTTAGATCCTCAGTACGACAATACATGCCCTGGTTATGTTGATTTGTCTGGTAATGATGGAGAGTTTACAGTTTTATCTCCTCTTGTAGATGATATAATTAATGCTGAATCTATTCAACCAGAGATATATGAAACACCTGTTGATACAGTAGCTCAAGAAGAAATAGTTATTGAACAGGAGCAAGCAGAAGCAGATTCAGGTTTTCAAACTGTGGATGATGATATAAATGAGGAGCTGGGCGAGCTCGAAATGATGGATGACATCGATGCAGAGCTAGCTAAATTAGAAGAAGAATCTAGTAATAAAGGTGATAGTTCAGAGACAGGTGTGGGTAATACTAATCAAGAAGACGACATTGAAAAAGAATTAGCTGAGTTAGAAAATTCTAAACCTGAATACGTTGAGAATATACCGGGCAAGGCAATGCCTAAAGTTGATCCTGTTACTTCGAAAAATAATAAGATGAGGTTACTTATTGCAATGAAAGCTATAGAAACTGTAAAAGAACTTGAAGCTGCTGTTACATTAGAACAACAAATGGAAATACAGCGTAGATTACTTGCTTTGATATCCTTTGTACCAGATTTCAAGACATATGCAGAGAAAGAACAAATAAATCAAATTAATTTCTACCCACCAAAACCAACTGTAGATCACGCATTTGCAAGATGGTTCTTAAATGATCCTGGTTTTGCTGCAATGGAAAACTTACAATACCAATAGGAGACACGATGGCAGAAATAGAATATGGGGGAATAAAAGTTGGAGGTTCTAAACTACTGCTTATACTTCCACTAATAGGAACACTTGGTGGCGGCTTGTGGGCTGGTTTTGAGTTCTATAAAGATTATATGAATATGAAAGAGATTATTCAGAATATTGATACAGCCGCAATTGACGCACGTAATGATGTACTTGAAACTAAACTAGACGAAGCATTGGAATATTCACGCGACATTAAGAATGGTTTAAGAGATGATATTGTTCGTATTGAGCGTATAGTAGATAAGGTTGAAGATGATATTAACAATGTAGAGGATGATGTACGTACTACAATTGATGATGCAGAAGAAAGATTTGAAGTTAAAAGACAAGATCTGCTCAATCAGTATGTAGCACAGAAAGATCTTCTGATTCGTGAAAATACAGCAACACGTGATATACTTGAAACGAAAATTGAAACCCTAGAATCTGATATGGAAAAGCAACTTCAAAGAGCTTTAGATAACCCTCTTGCTAATAGATAATTATATCGTTTCTAGAACTTAGTACACCCTAAAAAGTTGTACAGAATATAATAAAAATGAAGGGGAGAAATTGGATGAGGAAAAATGATAGCAGAAGGATTAGCTGCGTTATCTCTTTTAAAGGCTGGTGTAGATTTTATTAAATCTAATATAGACACTGCTAAAGATATTGGAGAAATAGCAGGAGCTATAGACAGCGTATTTCAAGGTCAACAAGAACTTGATAAGCAAAGAAATAAAAAAGCAGGAATAGGTCTCAAAGACCAATTCGGCATTGATTCTGTTGCCCAAGAAATGATAGATGCTAAAATAGCCCAAGAAAAAATGCAAGAAGTAAAAACTCTTGTTGATATGCGATTTGGCCCTGGAACTTGGCAATCTATTATTGATGAAAGAGCAAAACGAATAACAGAACAGAAAGAAGCAGCAAGATTAGCTAGGATTAAAAAACGTCAAGAAGAATCAGAATTCTGGGAACAAGTTAAATTATTTTTAATTGTTGGCGGTTGTGTTGTTCTTGGGTGTGGTGCTTTTTTTGTAGCACTGTTTGCATCATGATATATCTTTTCTTAATAGCTCTAATTTATTTAATAGGACTAATATTTTATGGTGCATATGCTTACGACAAAGTAGAAAATTTTTATATTCCTTATGAAAAAACTAATTTAGATATAAAAATAGAGAGTATAAAAAATAATATAGTCATAGCTAAAACTTTTTTATATTAGTAGAGCAAAATTTAAATAAAATATTTGTCAACTCATGATAAATAAGTCATAATAAGCTATGAGAATAAGAAGAAAAGTAACAAACGGAACTAAGGCTTGGGAGAGAATGAGTTCAGATGTACGAGCATTTGACAGACCTCCTTTATGTGCTTTTTATACTCCAGCAGGTAGAATGGTAACTCGACCTCATAAAAGACGTCCTAGTGGTTCTGGATTATCAAACGAAGAATGGTGTGCGTATTACACACCTTTTAAAAATCAAGCAATGAGTAGAAAAGAATTCTACAAAAGAAAAAGGAGATAAATTATGGCTAGAATGGTAAGTGGACAGGGTGTAGATTTAGGTCTTAAATCACAACCAGGTGCCCCAATCGGTGGAACCGATAAAGGACCAATGAATACAAACAAAAAAATGAAACAAGCAACTAATTACGGAAATTCTGGAATGTCAGGTTATTCTGCTACTGTAGACGGTGTTGAGGCAGAAGGCGCAATGACTAAAAAATCATCTGTTGGAGGATCAAGTGGTTCTCGTAATATGGGTGGAAACGGTCGTGGTAAATTTCCTAACATGATTAAGGATATGAAGTAAAATGGCTGAAAAATATGCAGGACCTGAAAGAGAGTCTTTTGAACAGCGTTTAGAGCGTTCTAAAAAACTCAGAGGAGAAGGAAAAGTAGAACCGGTTGGCGGCAGTTTGTATAGAACTATTGCAGGTAATGAAGTTAATAAAGATCTTGAAAATATTTTGAAATATGATGAAGCTAATAGAGTTATGAATAATAGAGCTTCTCTTGAAAATGTTACTATGGTCGGAGAATTTTCTTCATCAGATGGTACTGTATATAAGCCAAAAGTTGTAAAACACAAAAACTTCAGTAAATAAGAAGTGCTTTAACAGTAGTTCATATAGAGGAACTGTCGAAAGGCATTTCCTCTATATTTTTTTAAGGAGAAAACATGTCAATCACTAGTGTAGATGCTTTTACTTCTACTATAGCTTCTAAAAAACAAATTAAAAAACTATATAATGCCCGTAAGAGATCTACTAAAAGCCCTAGTTTTTCTTATGGAATTGCTAATGCTCCTATTCGTAAACAGGTAAGAAAAAAATGAGTTTAACTACTGTTCCAGTATCACTAATTAATTTTAGGCTCGCTAATAATACTGCTAATACTCTTAATGGTGCTAATGTAGTATTCTTGGGCAATACTACTTTTAATACTGGTGTGGGATTATACCAAAAACGAGCAGGTTTGTATAGAGGTACATTTGTTGATGATGTGCCAGAGTCACTCACTAATCATTTTCCGGGAAGTACTGCTGGATACACCGCAACAGGCCAATCCAGTGCAGTAAGTAATGTAATTGATAAGTTTCCTTTTAGCTCAAATACAGACGCAACTGATGTCGGTGATGTAACTTTATCAAGATATTACGTAACAGGACAGTCAAGCACTACTCATGGATACACTAGTGGGGGTTTTGAAACATCATACACATACTTAACAATTGATAAGTTTCCTTTCAGCTCAGATACAAACGCATCAGACGTTGGTGATTTGCAAACAGGTAGATATGGTACAACAGGACAGTCAAGCACTACTCATGGGTACAATACTGGGGGCGAAGGTGCTTCGTCGTATAATATAATTGATAAATTTCCTTTTAGCTCAGATACAAACGCAACTGATGTTGGCGATCTAACTGTAATAAGATACCAACACGCTGGGCAGACAAGCGGTACTCATGGGTACTCTTCAGGGGGTTTTAGCGTGGCATCATCAGACTCTGTGAACACAATTGATAAATTTTCTTTTAGCTCAGATGTAGATGCAACCGATGTTGGTGATACTTCTGTTAAAAGGCACGGTATGGCTGGACAATCAAGCGTTACGCATGGATACACTAGTGGGGGTACTGAAAATGGAATTTCTCCCTTTACAACCACTATTGATAAGTTTAGTTTTACCGCAGACGAAGACGCAACCAATATTGGCGATATAACTGCATCAAGGTATCAAGTAGCTGGACAATCAAGTACTACTCATGGATATGCTAGTGGTGGTACTGGCCCTAGTGGAATTACTAATATAATTGACATTTTTCCATTTACTTCAGACACAGATGCAACCGACATTGGTAATTTAACTCAATTAAGATATTATGCGGCAGGAACTCAAGTATGACACAAAAATTTCCTATTCACGCGTTAAAAGTAGCTAATACAACAGTAGATGGTACTAAACTTTCTTATGATTTTTATAGTGGTGCTGTGCGTTTAAGTACTGATACTTTTACTGCTGCACCCTTGCCTCCATATGCACAAGGTTCTGCTGATGGGTATAATATGGGTGGAAGAACTGGGCCAGGTACTATTCAAAATAGACTAGACTCATTTTCTTTTGCTTCTGGTACAACTACTGCAGTAACTACTAGTGGTTTATTTCAACTTTATTATATAGGAGCACAATCAACAGCTTCTAGAACTGATGGGTATATGGCAGGAGGCAATTACTTTCCTGGCCCTACTGTTTATTCTACAATAACAAAATTTCCTTTTTCTTCAGGTACACCTGTTCTAAGTATAGGTAATATGACTTCTGCTCGTACAGGAGTAGTAGGTTCGCAAAGCTCAACACACGGATATGCTCTTACAGGCTCTACTAACTCGAGCACATCAGGAAGAACTTCTACTGTAGATAAATATCCTTTTTCTTCTGATACTAATGCTACAGATATAGCTGAATCTGCAAATGAAGAAGCTGTCTGGGCTCAAGGGTCAAATAGTAATGAAAATTTTTATGTAACTGGTTATAGCGGTAGAGATAGAAAATCATCTTTTGCATCGGATACTTCTTGGACGTTAATTAACCCTGCCGGTCCGAGTTTATATCAGGGAACAGGACACAGTAGTGAAACTGATGGATATATTACTAGTGCTTTTGGTGGAACCAGCAACCGATCCAAATTTCCATTTTCTTCAGACGTAATACGAAGTACTGTAGCAGGAGCATCAACAGAAGCTAGAACTTATGTTGCTGGAGCTAACTCTACTACAGACGGATTTGTAATGGGGGGAGGTAATAATACAGGATCAACTACTATAGATAAAAATCCCCACTCTTCTGATGTTAGTGCTATAGATGTAGGAGAATTAACTGTAGCTGTTTATGGATCATCAGGAACACAGGTATAAGAGGTAATTATGGCAGATAAAAAAATTGATTTAGCATATATACAATTTAGAACAGCTAATGCTGCTATTCATCAATCTAATCTTGCTGTCGGAGCAAATGGAGCTATTCAAACTATTTTCGGACCTTCAGCTCCTTTAGCAGGAGGAGGTGGAGGAGCGCCTGCACCTTCTGGAGCTTACTACTCAGGAACTAATTTTGGTTATGATGTAGGAGGCAGCTCAACAAATGGGGAATTTATTTACGCATATCCTTTTTCTTCTGATACAGACACAATAAATGTAGGACAGCTAGGACCTGGCAGCCCTTCTGGTTATAAAGTATTTGAGTCCACTGGTACAGCTTCTGGTTCATATGGGTATGTTGTAGGAGGTCAGCAAGGAACTGCATCGTTAGCTGCCTCTAACAATATATTACGTTTTCCATTTGCTAATCCGGCAGGTGTAGCTGCTGATGTCGGACAACTAACAGCAGCTACTCGTTTATCGTGTGGTGGTATTGCAGATCTGGCTAATGATCGTGGGTATAATGTTGGTGGTTTAGGTACAAATATGTCTATGATGAATCGTTATCCAACAGTATCTCCTGGAAATGCAACAAATGTAGCAAGTTTAAGCACTCCTAGATATTGGGGAGCTGGTTCTTGTTCAGAAACTGCTGGCTATGTTATCGGCGGAGAGACTCCTGCAGATACAAACGCGATCGAAAAGTTCCCTTTTGCTTCTAATTCTTCTTCAAACCAACCTGCTACATTAGTTGCAGTTAATAGATCACAACACGGACACCAGTCTGAGACACATATTTATGTAAGTGGAGGAATTACTGACGCAGATGTACTACAAAAATTTACTTATGCGGCTGACACACCTTCTTCGGACATTGCAGAACTTTCTACTGGAAATTCTATGCATGGAGGAACTAGTTCAAATATATCGGGATATATGACACATGGATATCCAACTAATAATAGAATAGACAAATTTCCCTTTGCTTCTGATCAAACATCAACAAATATAGGAAATACAGGAAAAGGAACTGCCAATTATAGAACTACTGGAAATATACAATACTAAACTCCCGAAGATCCAAATCCCCCACGTTTCTTATTTAATTTTGCAGCCATCTCAGCTTTAAGATCTGTTCCAGATTCTTTAACTTCTTCTTCAATAGTTTCCGAAATCTCATCAACATATGAGATATTCACAGTAGGAACTGCACGAATACATGCTTGTGCGATTCTATCGCCCGGTCTAATTTCAAAAGGTTTATTGCTTGTATTATATAACATTACTCCAATTTCACTTCTGTAAGCATAGTCTACAGTTCCAGGAGTGTTTAAAATAGTAATTCCATTTTTTAAAGCTAAACCGCTACGAGGACGTACTTGAAGCTCCCACCCTATTGGAAGCTGTACTTTTATACCTGTTGGAAATAAATGTACCCCTCCAGGACGTAAAGTCCATATATCTTTAACACAAGCAGGAAGATCAAAACCAGCATCGTGAGGGTAATTTTGGGTAATTTCCCAATTTCTAATATTAGGAAACATAGGGCTATCAATTAAATACTGTGCTTCTTTAGTAATTTCGATTTTAATATCAACCATTGACATAATTTTGTAATTCCTTCCATACTTCTTCACCATCTTTACCTGCAAGAATGGCATCTTTATTATATCGTTTTAAGTTTATCATCTGTTCATTCTTTTGCAAAAGATCAGTACTATCATTCAGATTATGAATATATTTAGAACGTCCTTTTAAAGGTAATGCTTCTAATAAAGCTTCTAGTGTTTTATATTCTTTAGACAAAGCTTGGGCTCGTTTTGGGCCAATCCCTTCTACTCCGAAAATAGCGTCAGATTTATCACCTTCAATATATCTTGAAAATAGGTATAGTTCTGGACTAATATCCATAGTCTCATCTAAGTAATCTAAATCAATTTCTCTGCGAGAAAACATATTAAAAATAGAAACATTATCGGCTAGAAGTTGATACAAATCTCTATCTGATGAAACAATCCAAGTATGGTCGTGGTCAGCCTTACAATTTTCAACAAAATAAGTAATAAGGTCATCAGCTTCGATACCTCTATATTTCATTTTTTCAAAAGGCATATTTTCATATGTTGCGTTTAGACAATTAAAAAACGCTTCATACTTTGCAATTTCTTCTGGTTCTTTAGGTTTTTTACGTGTAGATTTATACTCATCACTCATATCTGAGCGAAAATAACTTTTACCAAAATCAAAACATACAATAACACGACCAGCTGAGTAACTTTTACTTAAGCTTTCAACTGTTTTTATATAATCATCCTCAAAGTCGTCATAATTACGTCTTTGAATCCAGCGGTACGCTAAGTTGTTACCATCTACTAAAAGTAGGTTATTTCCATTATTATAGTCCTCTTGCATCTCTGCAAGATCATTCCAGCCTTTTGCGTTGTTCATTAGAACTCTCCATGTTTATTTTATGATTAATAATAACATAAGAATAAGCAACGGTCAAATATTATTTAGCTTTTTATACTTGACTAACCAATCTGATAATAGTCCCATTTTAAACTCATGCTCAAAAGCGTTTACATAAATATATTGATCTATTTCTAAATCATCGTTCCAACAAACAAAATCTTTTGAACGATTCCATCTATAAATTAATAAGGGTTTCTTTTTCATCACCTCTGCTTCACGAATAGTTTGTGTCCAAAATTGATAAAGCTCTGTAGATTTAGCAGTTAATAAATTATTCCAATTTATTTCAGCATAATGTTTACATTCTATACAATAAGGCCACGCAGCGGTATCAAATGGTGTCCAAAGGTCTCCCTTTAAATACTCAAGCGATCCGCTTAGTGGCATACGTTTAAATTCAATTTTTAATTCTTTTGTAAGCAGATCACGTATTTTAGCTTCATACGCGCTACCTTTTATTTTACTTTTACTTGCCATACTATATTATCCTAAAAATTTTGATAATTCAGTATAACCTCCTACATAATTATTGTCAACTAAAATCTGGGGGACTGTTCGGACTTCCTTACCAAGTGTTTCAACTAGTTCCTCTTTAGTAAGGTCTTGTCCTATAATAAACTCTTCATATTTTATTCCACGTTTATCCATAAGAGTTTTAGCCATTTTACAATACCCACAAGCAGGGGTTGAATAAATTATAGCTTTCATTGTGTTCTCCTTTAATACTTTGTTGCAGCATAAAAATTTATACCTTGTTCTTTTATTTTTTTACTACCACCTAAAAAATTTAAATCCATTGCTACTGCTACTGCAATAGGAGTAGCGTGTAGTTCATAAATCATGTCTATAGCGGCTTGCATAGTACCTCCAGTAGCTATTAAGTCGTCTATAATAATAACTCTATCGCCTCTGTTGATACTATCTTTTTGTATTTCCATTGTAGCAGTACCATACTCTAGTTCAAATGTGTTGCTTACTGTAGCACCAGGTAGTTTGCCTTGTTTACGGCATAGTACAAGACTGCTTCCTGTTCTATGTGCAAGCACTGCACCAAATATAAAACCTCTTGCATCTAAACCTACAATTTTATCCACAGGACAATACTTGAGTAGGTTATCATACATGTAGTTGTTTGTAAGTTTAAATCCTTCACTTGCACATAAACTTGCTGTGCATTTAAAGTCCACGTCTGCAACAGGGAAGTCTGGGTAACTTTTAATATACTGTTTAATCATTAATAACTCTGTGCTAGTCGCCACATCAGGTATGCTTTGCTTTCAATGGGATCATACTTTGCAGGTTCATCACGCAGGTTACTTACAATAGTTCCTGGTGTAGGATCTACAAAGTGTGGCATACTGTAGCGTGTTTGGTCAATGTGTGTGTTAACTACTCTGTGCTTTGTACTAACGAAATAATCATTAGTCCAACGCTGTAGCAAATCACCAATGTTAACTACGACACCATCTTCTGCATAGGGAACAGGATGCCAGACACCTCCTAAATCCTGTACTTGAAGCCCTGGCACATCATTGATCTGCCATAACAGTGTGATGGTGCCGTAGTCACTGTGTTCACCTATACGCATTTGCTTGTCTTCTAGTGGACCAGTGTATGCAGGGTAGTGAATTACTCGTGTTGTATTATATGGATCCTGATGCGCATCTACTAGTGTAGTACCGCAGTCTAGGATAGTATCAAACTTAGCAAGTATACGCAGTGTTAGATCATCTGCAATACGAATAGTTTGTAATCCTGTTGTACGAAGGTCAACTTCCTCTGGCCATAGGGAGTCAGGCATACGAGTATTATTGTAATTAAAACTTTCTTTCATATCTTTAGGAGCAGTTGGGTCTACATTTTCTGCACCCATTACACTGTATCCTAAGTTATTTTCTGCTTGATAACTGTATTTCTTTTTTGTATCTAAGTCCAATTCAAAGAACTGCTTCATGTAATCAAACCAGTGATGCATGGTTTGTTTATCTTTGGGATTTAGTGTATTAGTAAAAACAGCGAAGCCCACAGTTGTGTAGGCTTCGCGAATCTCTTCCAATACTGATTCACATGTGAAATCAATAACTGGAATCATTACTTAGGTACCGTTGCGTCAATACCTTCAACATAATACATCATGCTGTTAAGGTGTGCATCGTCAGCAACAACGCCGTCTGCAAGTTGCAGTTTACCAGTGTTGTCTTTAATTGGGCCTGTAAATGCAAAGTACTCGCCTTTAGAAATAGCATCTTTAATTGCTTGTGCTTTTGCTTCTACGTCTGCTGGCATATTTGTAAAAGGCGCCATTTGCACAGCATCTTCATTCATATGACCAAAGTAATCTTCAACTTGCCAGTTACCATCAATAACCTGCCCTACTTTCTTAATGTAGTAAGGACCCCAGTTGTCAATAGTTGCTGTAAGTTGTGCTTTAGGAGCAAACTTGATCTGATCACTTGCTTGACCAAAACCTAACTTGCCTTTTAGTTGTGCAGCCTGTAATGGAGCAGGTGAATCAGTGTGTTGTGCCATCATGTCACAGCCTTCTGCCATCATAACGTTGGCAGCATCTGCTTCTTTACTAGGATCGTACCAAGTGTTTACCCAAATGACATCAATGTCAACTTTAGGATTTACACTCTTTGCACCCATATAATAGGTATTAATTTCACGGATGACTTCTGGAATAGGGTACGCACCAACATAACAAATCTTGTTTGTCTTTGTCATTAGTCCTGCAATAACACCTTGCACATGGCGTGCTTGATACAAGCGCAATCCGTATGTACTCATATTGTCTGCACGTTTATAACCTGTCGCATGTTCAAACTTTACATTTGGAAAGTCTTTAGCAACTTTAAGCATTGGTTCCATATAACCAAAACTTGTAGCAAAGATGATGTCAGCACCTTCTTTTGCCATCTGCCGGATTACACGTTCTGCATCAGGGCCATATTGTACGCTTTCGGCGTAGATTGTTTTAACTTTGTCTCCGTATGCTTCTTCTACTTGTTGACGACCAATGTCATGACGATATGTCCAGCCATGATCACCGATAGGCCCGACATATACAAAACCTACCTTAACAGGCTCTGATGCTACAGCAATTGCTGACATAAAACCTAAAAATATACTGATTACTATAGTATGAAACACTTTTTCAAAATACTTCATTTTTTTTCCTTTTCTATTAAAGTGAAAATCCCTTAAACGAATCATTAGTTACATCTTGCTTAGTACCTCCGATTACGTATGAAGAAATTTCCGTTTCTTGTGGTGCTACTTGTACTTCAGCACCACTAATCCATTTTTGTGTCCAAGGTAATGGATTGGCTCTAGGAACAGAATAAGGTGAGCTAAGTCCTATAGCTGTTATTCTCTTATTACCAATCCATTCAATATAGTCTTTTAGTAGTTGCGAATTAAGACCAATCATTGAACCGTCCTTGAACAAATAGTCTGCCCATTGTTTCTCTTGATCAACTGCTTCGATAAACATATTAATAACTTCTTTTTCACATTCTTTTGCGATTTTAATAAATTCGGGATCGTCTTGTGGAAGCAGTTTTAGTATTTGTTGCGTACTGCCTAGGTGTACATTTTCATCTCTGGCAATGAGTTTAATAATTTTAGCATTACCTTCCATTTTCTTCAATTCAGCAAATGCCCAACTACAAGCAAAACTTACATAGAAACGAACTCCTTCAAGAATATTTACACTGGCAATACATAAGTATAGTAATTTTTTAAGCTCATAAAGATCTATCTTGATTGTTTTACCATTGACTTCGTGAGTACCTTCTCCTAATAGTTGATACCATTTAGTCATTTCAATTAATTTATCATAATGTTTAGAAATACTATCTGCACAGTCTATAATTTCACTAATATTCATCATTTCATCGAACACTATTGATGGATTAGGGTAGATATTACGAATAATATGAGTATAAGAACGTGAATGAATAGTCTCAGAAAAAGTCCAAGTAATAATCCAATTTTCAAGTTCAGGTATTCCTACGATAGAGCCAAAGGATTCTGCAGGAGCACGACCTTGTACAGAGTCTAAAACAATTTGACGCTTTAAATTAGATGTAAAAATATGCTGCTCGTGTTCTGTAAGATTTTTAAAATCAGCTGCATCACGTAAAATATCTATTTCTTCTGGCCTCCAGAAAAAACCAAGTTGTTTGTCAGTAAGCTTATCAAATGCACGATATTTGAGAGTATCATATCTTTGCATACCTAAATCTTCGTCATCAAAAAACATTTTTGCTTTTGTATGATCATTCTGTTTTGTGTTTAATATTGTCATCCTATCACCTATCAAATCTTAAGTTGTATTTTTTTCCATTTGACCAAAAAGTAACAGTGCTATGACTATATACTTGTTTTGACTCTTCTTGGTAACGAGTTTCTATAGAACACTGTCTGGTTGTTCCTCCAGTAGCATCGCTGTTTTGATTAGCAATAATACCTCCTAACAATGCTCCAACGGCGCCACCATTTTCAACATTTTTAGTAACATTATTTCCTATTGCTCCGCCTATAATGGCTCCCATTAAAGTGTCTTTTGTTTTATCTCCTGATACTGTAACATCTTTACAAACTTCTACTTTGTAAGGTTTTTGCTCAATAACTGTTTTATAATGGTCGTTGACGATAGCATCTTCTGCAAAAACAGGGGTAGAGACTAATAATCCTATCATAATTAATTTTTTCATATCACGCAACTTTCACATTCTCCTTCATCAATATCTTCTAAAGGTAATTCTTCATCTAATTTATTTATATCTATTTCTCCCTGTCCATCGTAAGTATTAAAATAGTATAATTGTTTTCCACCGTATTTATAAAACATCAATAAATGCTGAATCATAGTACTCATTGGAATTTTCTCATCTTCATAATGCACCGGATTATAACTGGTGTTTACGCTAATGCCTTGGTCAATGTATTTTTGTAACACTGCCATAATTTTTAAATAACCTTCTGGTGATTTTTGATCCCATAGTAGATCATATTTTTTCTTTAGTTTATGGATACCCGGAACAACCTGCTTTAATACTCCATCTTTTGATTGTTTAATACTTACAAAACTACGAGGAGGCTCAATGCCGTTTGTAGCATTAGAAATCTGAGCTGAGGTTTCTGCAGGCATCAAAGCCATTAAAGTAGAATTTCTAATACCATGCTCTTTTAAACTTTTTCTTAGAGATTCCCAATCCATGCGCTCTACATGAGGTACTAATTCATCAACATCTTTTTTATATGTTTGATTTGGAGTAATACCTTTACCGTATTTTGTTTCCACATAGCCAGGACAAAAACCTTGTTCAATTGCTAAATCATTAGAAGCTTTAATTAAATAATAACTCCATGCTTCTGCATATTCGTCAATAAGCTCTAAATCTGGATTTTGATATGTTGTATTATTTTTAGCCAACCAATATGCTAGGTTGATAATACCAATACCTAGAGGTCTTCTAAGATCTGTAGAAATTTCTGCTGCCAAAACAGGGTAGTGTTGATAAGATAACAAAGCGTCTAATCCACGAACAGCAAGTTCACAAGGTTTTGCAAAATCTTCTGGTTTACGAATATTACCCCAATTGATTGCTGAAAGAGTACATAGAGCAATTTCTCCGTCAGGATCATTAAAATCACGTAAAGGTTTTGTTGGTAAGTCAATTTCACAACATAGATTAGATTGATGTATCGGAGCTAATTTTTCATCAAAAGAAGAGTGTGTATTAGCATGGTCTACATTCATTAAATAAATGCGTCCTGTATTTTTACGTTCTTCCATAAACATAGAAAACAAATCAATTGCTTTAATAGTTTTTTTACGAATATCAGGATTTTTTTCTGCTTTTTCATATACAATTTTAAACAATTCTTGATCATTAAAAAAAGAATGATATAGGTGTGGGACGTCACTTGGAGAGAATAGTGTAATATCACCTCCTTGTAATAAACGCTCGTACATTAATTTATTAAATTGTACTCCGTAATCCATGTGACGTACCCTATTATCTTCTGTACCTTTATTATTTTTTAATACTAAAAGATCTTCGACTTCGTAGTGCCAAATTGGGTAGTACAAAGTAGCAGCACCATTTCGTACTCCTCCTTGAGAACAGGATCGTGTCGCTGCTTGAAACATTTTATAAAAAGGAATAACTCCTGTGTGGTAAGCATCTCCATTCCGGATTGGAGTACCAAGTGCTCTAATACTACCTGCTCCAATCCCAATGCCTGCTTTTTGGCTGACATATTTAACAACACTACTAGTAGTAGCATTAATACTATCAAGTGAATCATCTGTTTCGATAAGTACACAAGAGCTAAATTGTCTTTGTGGTGTGCGCACACCGGCCATCACAGGAGTAGGAAGACTAATATCAAAGTTACTAATTGCATCATAATATTCTCTTACCCATCTAATTCTATTTTCTTTATCATAGCTATTAAATAAAGTCATTGCGATTAACATATAAGCCATTTGAGGTGTTTCAAATATTTGCTTTGTTACACGGTTTTGAACTAAATATTTACCTCTAAATTGCTCCATTGCAGCATAGGTTAGATTTTCATCACGCTTATGTTTAATATGCTTATTTAGAATATCAAATTCTTTTTTAGTGTAGTAGTTTAATATCTCAGGATCGTAAAAACCACGTTCAATATTTTTTTCTACTAATTCACGCAAAGAAATAGGTTCATACTGTCCATAAACCATTTTACGAACGTGATATGTAATAAGACGCCCAGCTACATATTGATAGTTTGGGGTATCTTCACTAATAAGATCCGCTGCTGATTTGATTAAGGTTTCTTGAATATCAGAACTTTTAATACCATCATAAAACTGAAGCTGACTATGCATCTCTACTTCACTAGGAGAAACTCCTGCAATATCTTCACAAGCAAAAAATACTACTTTATGTAATTTTTCAATATTTAATAGTTCTTTTGTTCCGTCTCTTTTAATTATTTCAGTCATTTTATATAATCCTATATAGTACTTACATTATTTTCTTTTTTAATTTGAATTTTATCAATTAAAGGGTGTGTGAAATCGTGAGATATTAAGAAAACATTTAAACCATCTTCTTCTCTTAGTACTTCTATTAACTTTTCTTTACCTTCATCGTCTAGTACTCCTGTTATTTCGTCCAAGAATAATAGATTTACGTGATTACCCCCGATCTTGGACATAACCTTTCTAATTGCTAATAGTATGGAAGTTTGAATTCGACTGAACTCTCCTCCTGAAACAGTTTCTATTGGTGTTTCAATACCATTGTTTATTACAACAATATTTAATTTTTCACCTGCTAATCTAAAAATAACTTGAAACTGTCCATCAGATAGTTCTGATAAATACTGGTTTATTTGTTCTTCAAGTTCTTTTGTTAAATTCTCTAATTTAAAAGCAACAATACCTGTAGTGCTGAAAGCTTTTTTAAGAATATTTAAATGTTTATTTTTATTTTGTAAAATAATAATATCATTATCTAATAGCTTTTGTCTATTTGTAAATTGTATTTTTTGCTCTTTTAGAGCTTCAACCTTAGTATTATGTATTTTTACTTGTTCGTTATGCTCAGTTGCTTCTTTATAAATTTTTTCTTGTTTATTTAATTCTTCTTTTGTAATTGTTAATCTGTTTTGAATATCAGAATAATCTGGATAATCAGTTTGTAAAGAAAAATCGATTAACTGAGAAAGATTTTCAAATCTCTCAGCTGCTTTTTGATTAATTAAAAACACATCAATTTCTGATTGAATCTCGTTTTTTTGAATTTTTAATTCAAATAATTTTTCTCTGGCTACATTCCTGTGTTGAGTAAAATCATTTATATCATTCCAAAGTTTTTCTTTCATTTGAACAGCATGAGTATTATCAAGCGCTTGACCACAGGCGTAACAAGTATCTGCTGTATCTAAATCAGATAAACTTTTATTTCCTTTAGCTATATCTTTATCTATAGATTGTATTTCTGTTTGTATTTTTGTAATTTCAGATTGTAAATTATCATATATTTTGTATTCTGGCTCTGTCATTGCGACATCAAAAGACAAAGAATTTCTTTCATCTATTAGCATATTATTTTTATCAATTTTTTTACATAAATCATTATAATCTGCTAATTCATTTTCTAATCTGGCAACCGAGTTTCTTAAAGTATCGTCTATATTAGGAACCTTAATTGTTTCTTTTTCTTCTTCAATAGTAGTACTCTCTAAAAAATTAACAACACCTTTTAGTTCGCCTTCGAGTTTTAGTTGTTCTCTATCAGAACTATTTAATTTTACTTTTATAGCTTCTCCAATAGTAATATATTTTTCTAGATTAAATAGGTTTATTAAGAATTTTTTTCTATTTGTGTCTGTTGCTTTAAGAAACTCTAACAAATCAGTAGAAGATTGATAAGTAAGTTGTGAAAATACTTCAAAGTCTAACCCAATAATTTCATTAATTTTTTTATAAGTATCTAACACTTTGTGTTCACTTAAGTCTGTCTCGTTCTCAAGAAATTTTACTTTAGTAGTTGCACCTGTTCTTTTTATTTCCACAACATATTCTTTATTAAGGCTTGAGAAAGATAAGGACGCGCCCCAATTTTTTGAAGTACTGTGTCTATTTAAAATATCTCCTTTTTTGATGCCTTTAATATTTTTATTATATAATACTTCTTGTAAAATTAAAGCAATGCTTGATTTTCCACTTCCGTTAGGGGCGGTTAATTGAGTTATTCTGTTCTTATTAAAACTTATTTTATTATTCTCTCCATAACTAAACATATTAGAGAACTTTAATTCTTTTAAAATAATAGACATTTAAATTACCATAGCGTGTTAGTGGGTTTAAAAGATGGGCGAGTATCAGATAATAATTCAATATTTATACTGACTCTCCAATCCATAGAGTGTTTTTGAGGATTTGGTTTGTGATCCATCCAATAAGGCCAAAAATATATCCAACCTTCTTTAACAGCGATATCACCTATTCCTTCTCCGTCTCTTATAGAGAGAGTCCCAGACTCGTCTGGAACACTTGGATACCATACTGCATTAATAGTCGTAGTATTTTTATGATTGTGCCAAACTGAATTATATCTTTCTTTATTTTGTACGTATGCCCACATAATTTTTCTGTTATGGGGTACTACATTTATATTATCAAAATTATGAAAACATATTTTTAAAAAATCATCATATATAGTATTGATAATATTTAACTCGTTAGGATCTAATAAAACATTATAACCTTTTGTAGGATTATAATCTTTTTTAAAAGTTTTGACAGAAAAATTGACAACATCGTTTTTATAGATATCCCATTTAGGTATTTTTGCACCTAAAAAGAAGGAATACGGATCTGAATGTGTATTATTAGATAATAAAGGTTGTAAGTTAATCATTTATTGTGCTTTCAAATCAATGTATTCTTTTAAAGTTCCTTCAATATCCGAAACTTTCATATACTTTAAATAAAGTTTTAATTCTTCATAAGTATTTAAGTTTTTCAAATCTAATTTAGATTCTTCTGTGGGTTCATACGAAACTTTCTTGTCTAATAATTCAGAGTTTTTAATCTTAGACAATTCATCAATAGAGCCAACAACTTCATAAATAACATGATGAAAATCATTAGGAATCATTTCTTCTTCTATTTTAATAGTTTTTCTAATTAATTTTGGAAGATTTAAATCTACAAACTTTACTGCATAATTAGCACTATCAATAAAATCTATAACATTGACTCCGTATTCTTTAGACTCGTCTCTATCAAAATGAGTATTTATAGGACTTCCACTATACCAAGCCCCATAATCTTGATATCTGTGATGAAAATGGATGTCTCCGAGAAGTATTAATCCCCATTTTCTAAGTTTTTCAAAATCATATTCAGCAGTGATATGAGGAGGAACTTCTCCTCTAATATGACCAACTAATATATCACCTTCTACATATTCTGGTAAGTTATCAAGTTGTAACTCTCCGTATGGCCAAAACTGAATTCCTGGTTGGGCAGGTTCTTTGATTCTTTTATTTTTTGTAAACAATCTTACATTAGTATTGGTTATAACAGCGTCTTCTAAAAAATGTTCTAGAAAAGTTTCGCCTTTTTTAGTTGCTTCATGATTACCTGGAATTATATAAGTAGGTATAGAAACACAATTTATATAAGAAAGAAATAAACATATTTCATCAGGTTCAGGTTTTCTATCAAAAACATCTCCTGCTATTATATGAATATCACAAGAATCTTCAAGCTCATGCAGTTTCTCAAACATGAGCCTGAAGCGTTTTTCTTGCCACTCAATAGGTACTTTTTTCTTATGAAGATTAATATGCCAATCAGCTGAGTGTAATATTTTTGTCATTATCTATCCCAATTAAAAACCTTATTAACATCACCTTGAAAAGTGTAACTACCAACATGATTAAGTTTGGTATTAGGGTCTAACCAGATTTCTCCTCCAATTTTTTGCCAACGACGACAGAAAGTGTAGTCTTCAGATAAATATCTATTATCATCAGGATCGTGAATAGTATCAAAGAAAGAGTAACAATATTTATTATATTTAGGATCAATTGAACTATCATTTACATAGAATAATTCTGGGTAAGATTCAATCATCTGTTCAATAACTGTTCTTTTAACCAAGAAAAACCCTGTTGATGCATCTAGTACTTCAACTGCGCCGTTTTCTACTCTTACTTGTTTACGTGCTTCATCAACAAATTTTAGATTAATAGCATAATCAATTGGTAAAGTTTTTTTAGGATATGCTCCTGCAATAAGATCTTTATCCATCGCTAACATTCTAATGATAGCATCTTGTTCCCATTCAATATCAGCATCAATAAACATTAAATGAGTACAATTACTCTCTAAAAACATAGCTGTAAGAATGTTTCTTGCTCTAGAAATTAAACTCTCATTTCTTAAAGTAGTAAGTCTAAAATTAATACCGTGTTGTATTAATGTTTGTGTCGTTTTAAACATGCTTAAGAAAAATTGGTCAGTTATAAGCCCTCCGTAACAAGGAGTAGCGAAAAATATATTATGCTGCCTAAGCAGAGATGTATCTATAGTTACTTGATTCCCTTCTACGTGTTTAATTGCGGCAGGTAAAGACATCGAATCTCCGTCATTTTTCTTTGGAGTTTGTTTACTATTTGATTTTGTATTCTCTTCTAAAATATCAGAGAGCTTATATTTTTTTGCCATTAGTCTAGATCCTCAACGCTTTCTGGTGAGAAAGAATTATCATCATCACCCGCAAATAGAGTAGTATTTTCTAGTAGCCAACGTTTTTGTTCTGTATAGTCTGGTCTTTTATAAATTCTATCTAATTCAAAAAGTTCTGCTTCTTTCTCAGAATCAGTTAATGCTGTAGAGGCGCGAGCTGGTCTAACAGTATATTTTACGTTTTGAGGAAGAGGTCCGGTTTTCTCCTTCACAATAGTGATGTCGTAACCGCTAGTGTCGTCAGCAGGGTTTCCATATTCTGAATCTTTTGCAAAATCAACAATCTGACGATAAATAGTTGCTTTTAAATCAAAAAGTTTTACTTGATTGTCGTTACGATCAATTACGTTACATACATAAGCAAATTGCGGTTTATCAGCATAAATATCTTGAGATATTTCGTCAAAAGGATCTTCTGTCCCTGAAAATTGTTCGTTGTTTCTATCAAATTTTAAACATTCAACAGGCATACGTTTTCCGTCTTTAGTAGTAAGCCAATAAACATAGCGAGGCATTACTTCACCAACTAGTCTAATTTTATTATCTCCGTTTTGAAGAGTAATTCTTTGAATTTCTTTTCTCTCCCCAGAGCCTTGTGATTTGATTCCTTGTGTTTTGTCCCATGATACCATTTATCATTCTCCTTCGTATATGAATTTTAGGTTGTTTTTTCCGTGTTTTAACAGTGGATTATCTAAATTTGCTACAATTTCGTTTCTAAAAGTATTTAAATTTAGATAATCATTATTATTAGACATTTTTCTATGGCCTAATAAATATATGTAATTAATCTTATATTCTAAGGGAATATTTAAGAATAAAAATTTCTTATTCTTAAAGTAAGCATCGGGAAATTTAATTGTATAATTTCCTATGATGCCTTTTTTAGAATTGATTAATAAATTTTTTTTAAATAGTATACTAGGTATGCTATTAATTTTTAAAGAATTCATTAGGTGTTTTGAATTCCAGGCTATAATAGAATTATAGCTTTTTGTTAGGGCATATGTCAAGATTAATATAGCTTCTGGTTCGTAGTTGGATTTAACTCTCAAGTCAAACCAGCTATACTTATACTTCATAATATATAGTTCCTACTTTGATACCATGCTAGCCGCTTTCTTTGTTGATTATTAACAATGGCTCCTTTAAACCAGAAATCTTTTATTAGAGGAACTTTTTTATCTGGATGTTCTCTAATAATTCTACCTATTCTTTGTTCTAATTTTATTGGATTATTATTAGGGCAAGTTAAGTACAAAGTATCTAATCTATGACAAGAGATGCCTTCATCGAATATTTTTGTAGATAGAATAGCTTTATATTTAGAACCTGCTGTTTTTAATATATCTTTTCTATCTTCTTCTCCTGTTTCTCCAATAAGTAGTACACTTTTATTTATCATTTTTTGAAGAGTTTTTAGCATATCTACTCGTTCTGATAAGATTAATAAACATCTACCATTAGCTATGTCTTGAGTTGCTTCTTTAGCTATAAGAGAAAGAAGCACTTTACTCTGGGTTACTTTATTCATTTGTCTAGACCAGTCTCTTTTAGGTTCAATAACATTAAAAGAAACGTCTGTACTGATAACCTGTATTCTAGGTGTTTCATGTTCTTTTTCATCTCTAGCTACAACACGAAACGGAGTAAAAAAATCATTTAATACTATATGCTTACCATCTTTTCTACGGGGTGTAGCAGTAACAGCTATCTTAATTTTACAATTGATATTGTTAACTGTAGTAGAAAATAAATCAGCAGGACACAGGTGCGCTTCGTCTACAAATATTAAACTAAACTTATTTTTAATTTGTTCCATATTATTATGAACACTTTTATATATACCGACTGTAAGATTAGTTACTTTAAATTCCCCATCTCCTATAGATCCTATAACAGAATTTGGAATTAATTTTTCTAACTCTTGTTGCCATTGTTTAAAAAGCAACTTAGTATGAACAATAATTAATGTAGGCATATCTGCTTGCGATATTAATGAACAAGCAGCATAGGTTTTTCCCCACCCACAAGGTGCTTGAAATAGCCCACTACGTACTCTGCCTATTTTAAAGAATGAATCAACTACGTCTTGTTGCTCCTGACGAAGATCTCCTGCAAAAGTAAAATGCTTATCTTTCTCGTTAAGAAAAAAGTTTCTATTATCAATATAATCTTCAATATCTAATTTATAATAAGAGTTTGAGGGAACAGAATATATATCCTCTTCTTCATCATATTCATAGGTATAAAAAGTTACATCATCTAGTATGTAACTATATGCTCTTTCAAACTTTTCTATGTCTTTGATATGAGTACCGTTAATATATATTTTATCTGACAGTTCCGCATATTTTATTTTTATTTTATCTATCATATAATTAAATAATTACTATACTTTTTATATTCATATGAAAAGTTTTTTATAAACCATTCATTATTAATCATTACTATAGTAGCCCATAGTTCATCAATATTACTTTCTTCTAAAGGAACTTTTAATTCAAATGAGTGTAGAACTTTCTCTAACCATATTTTATCTTCTTTTACTGTTTTAACTTTTCTACACTCTACTGGTAGGTTTTGTTTGTGTCCAAGATTAAAAATTTTCCCATCTGAATCTACACACCATTCTATATTTTCATAGCTAAACACTAATTGTTCCCTATTTAGAATAGTATAGTCAAATTGTATTCTGTTTTCAACTTCTTCTTCCATATAAAATAGTCTTTCGACATAAGAATTTACATTATCAACCATAATATCAAACATATACTCTTTACCACCGGGTTGTTTTGTAATTACTATACTAGTATCATTATAGTATACTTTATAAGGTACGTCTTTTAAAGCAAACGCTGGATATTTTATTGTATCTATCATTTTACTAATCATACTGTGAATCCTTCTAATTCTCCCCAACTGTCCCCGATTTCAAAATCTACTCCAATAGGACACCCATCAATTTCTACTCCTCTAGGAGTTTGTAAAGCTTTAACACAATTTACAGCCCAATCATGGCAAAGATCTTCTCTAACCTCGGCAACAATTGAATCGTGAACTACTGTAAACGGAAGAATATCGTCTTGATAGTTATTGTTATCAATCCATTTCATAGCATCAATTAATCCTAATACATTAATATCTGATGCGACAGACTGAACTAGAAAGTTTACCCCAGAACGTACTGCATGTTTAGCAACACCTTGGTTTGGAGAACGAGATTCGGGTAATCTACGTTTACGACCAAAGTAAGAATAGATATAAGCATTATTCTCAATTTGTCTGTTTGCAGAATCAATCCAGCGTTTAAGGTTATAAGCTTCATTAAAATATTTGTTAATGAAAGATTTTGCTTCTTGAAACCCAACCCCAGCTGTTTCAGCAACTTTAGCAGGGCCTGCTTGATACATAATACCAAAAGTAATAGCTTTAGCGTGTTGACGTTTATCCGCAAAAGTGTTTTTTACTTGCGCAACTTCACAAGGAAGATTAAATATTTGTTTAGCGATATAAGAATGGAAATCTAACTTTTCAATAAAAGCTTTTTGTAAAAACTTATCACCACTCAATGCTGCTGCATAATAAACTTCAGCTGTTTGTAAATCACATTGCATTATTCTAAAACCTGGTCTAGCTTTAAACATTTTTTTAATATCTTTATTATCACGAGGAATATTTTGATAATTAAGATTGCCGCTTGACGATAAGCGCCCAGATGTAGTTCCGTGAATATTAAACCCAGAACGCAGACGACTATCTTGATCAGTGCCGTTTTGAATATTAGATAAATAAGTATTTGTCAATTTAGTTTTTTCACGTAAGTCAAGAATTGCTTCTGCTAGTGGGTGGTTTAATTCTTGTAGTACTTCTTTATCTGTAGATTCTGCCCCTGTCGATGTCTTTTTAGTAGATTTTAGTCTAAGTATTTTGAAAAATACTTCTCTTAACTGCATAGTGCTATTTGGGTTAAAAGTCTTTTCATTTAATTTTTCATATCTTTGTACTGCTTCATGCATTGATATTTCTTCGATACACTCTTCAATATCAATTTCATATCCTTCTTTTACTTTTTCTAACATAGAAGTGTCAATATAACCTCCGTTTTTTTCAAGACGCATAAGAGCAGATGTCGCGGGTAACATAATATCTCTATATAAACTTGAAAAACCTTCACTACGGTCGATTAAAGGCCAAAATTTGTTATATAACTGAAAAGTAGCGTCTGCATCTTTTTCCGCATAAGGGGCTAGAATATCAATAGGAATCATACCATAATTAAATTGATCTAATTTGATTTTATTTTTGCGACAAAATACTTTTTTATAGTCGTCTAATTCTTTTTCGTAATCCCCAAGATCTGTAAATCTTAATGCTAAAGGTTTGAGGCCGTGAGTACCTACAGCTTCTTCTAGACAATAGTGCATGAGCATTGTGTCATCAAATTTAGGAAATTCAAACCCAAATTCATAAATTAAAAATCCCATATCAAACTTGCCATTATGAAAAATACATCTTCTAGTTTTAAACAAATCATGTAGTTGTTCTTTATAGGCATGACATACTTCTGCAGAGGCGTATATGCCTTCGTGTGGTTTAGTACTTAGAGCAATACCAAGAATATTAGAACTTCTTGGATTGAGACCAGAAGTTTCAATATCTACAACGATAGGATCTGCTTGTTGTAATGCTTTAAGATATTCTTCAAATTCTGAACGAGTATCAATAAATCTATAGTCTTTTTTATGAGAAGTATTGTCTACTTCGCCAAGTAAAATTTTATTTAGCATATTAAAAGCTTTAATAATGTCTTCTTCATATTGTGGCTTAAATACAATCATAGAAGGGTTAATCAGTGGTAAGAATTTTTTTTCAATAAACACCCCATTGTATTTTGTAATACCTGTAAGGCCACAGACATATTTTAGAGCTTCTGCGCCAATAGGTACTACTATCTCATAGTCTTGTTTTAATTTTTCAATATCACAATCTATGTCTTTTTTTAGGATTTTTTCTTTTTCTTGAGAACAAAGAAATACATAGTCAACTTCATCGCTGATATGTTTATCCATAAATTTAGCTAGTGTTTTTTCTGGATTGTTTATCTTTGCCGGATAAACAAATGCAATTCTTTTACTCATTATCATTCCTCATTTTTAATTTATACATTATTATAGCAATTTTTTATCCATTATACAATAGAGATTTTATTTCATCTGCTACTAATAGACCAGGATCTTTTCCTAGAGGTAGTTTAATAATATTTGATGATATATTATTTTTAGTTAATAAATTTCTTATTTTTACTGCCGCACTTTGCCCTGCGGCGTCTCCATCAAACATTATTTGTACATTTCTAATACCTACATCGTCAAACAATTTTACTTTCGATTCTCCAAAGTTTTGAGTACCAAAAACGCATAAAACATTTTTAATTCCGTGTTGCCATAAGTTTAACATATCAAATATACCCTCTACGATAATAACTTTAGATTTATCTTCTAATTTATCTAGTGGGAAGGCTATATTATTAACATTTACACCGTTTGGTTTACGATTGTATTTTGGTTTATTTTTAGAATTAAATCTATATCTTCCTTCAATAAATTTTAATTTACCAAATTGATAAATAGGTAAACAGATATAATCTTCAAAACCCATTTCTGCTGTAGTAAAAAAATTAAACTCTTTCAAGGTTTCTATTTTTATTCCTTTATACGTCTGTGTCCATGCTCTGTATTCTATAGGCATAGTACACTCATTTAATTCCATCAACCTTTGAATTTTATTTTTAAGTTTTTGAATTTTAAAAGACTGCTTAGTCTCAAAAGTTATTGCACTACTGACACCTATACTTTCTAGAAAGCGTCTTTTACCTCCTTTAAAACCACAACTCCAACAATGGAACATATCTTTTTCTAAATTATAACTCAAGCTAGGATCTTTATCTACATGCTCACCAGAAGTACACGTAATAAGTATCTCGCTTGGGTTATTAGATTTTTTATAATATACATTTTTTTCGTTTAATAAATCAATTAAGTCCATTTTATCCCAAACACCTTGCTAAAAATTCTGATACACCTTGTATACGTACTACAAACGGCAGTATTGCAACCGTGATTAGTACAATTATCATCCATATAATCCAAACTGTACGATCAGAAGTCAACATCTCTTCCATTTATACTATAAGTACTACCATTAAAGCCTTGTTTTAGCTTATCTTCATCAGTCATATTTTCACTGTTCATGCGGGTCCTTGGATTGAACGGCGTAGTTTCCTTCTTCGAAGTCTTCATTGGTTTTTTCTTTGTAAACTTTTTTAATAGATTCTTCAGCATGTTTCACTTCCTCTAATCCAAATTCAGTCATTTCCATTAATATACCGTGTACGTAACGTCTTTCACCTGGTGTTAGGGTATACGGCTCTTTGATTGTTAACGTACTTCCACACTTAGTACAAAAAGTATAGTTACCAAGCGCACTAGTTATTGCATAGTTGTGTCCAAATATTCTACACATAATACTCATATAATTCTCCTAATCTAGTGTGTTATGTCCACCACCTGGGCTTTGTGTACACTGTTGTGTTCTTGGACATTGAAAATATTTGTCCATAGCAACAGTTAAATCTGCGTGTCCTGTAGCACCCCGCTCGTATATACACATACGTTCATCAGTTTCTGGGTCTACATATTGTCTTTTAAGTCTGCAAGTTATAGTATTAGTAACAGTTGGAGGCACTGCCTTACGTCTACACTCCATTGATTCTAGTCCTAATATTTTTTGAGGCCAGCGTAATACTTCTCTGTTCCATAATGTACAGTGTGATTTATCTTCATTACCTGTATATGTACGGCCTTCAGCATATACACTTGTAGAAAACAAACATAATATTATAACTATTTTTTTATTACAAATCACGTTCAATTTCTCTTTTACGTTTTGGTTGTTTATCTTCTTCACTTCCATATTTTGCGGCCGCAAAAGGTTTTTCATTGATAAGATTTGAGTCTGAAGCTACAACTTTTGTACACTCCCAATTCATACCAATATCAAAATTCATAGTTCTACCGTTACGTATTTTTGTGGTATGGACAGCTACTCGATTGTTGTCTCCATTCTCATCTGGTGGAAAAAAGTTAAAACTACGATCAGCAGAATCAAGAATACCTTTAGCAAAACGTGCTTCTCCTCCCGCATCAATTTGATAAGGAGAAAACATTGTTAAGTCATATTTACGGCTCATTAATTTTAGATTTTCTGCTATAGTAATCTGACTTTTCCAATCTTTTTGATCTTCATGTCTAATAATATTAATATAATCTACACAAGCCATAGTGTACCTTGGGTATTTGGCTTGAAACATATTACAATAATGATCAATACGATTAAGAGTTAAACCTGCATCATCTATAATAAAAAAACGATTTTCTTTATATTCAGGCTTATCGAACTTCATTTTTTGTTCAAAAGCCTTAAAGTCTTTTGTTTTTTCTAGTTCATTATAATAATCTATAGCTTTTTGATCTGTATTATCAAAAAAATAGTTTAGCTTTGATTTCGCTAATCTTAGTTTTTGTTCTTCATTTAGTTTATTTTTATAAATATCAAGAAACGGAACTTCACTGATTATACTTAAAAGACGGTCATGTACTTCTTTATATCGCATCTCAATACTAAAGAAAGCTACGGTTGATCCTTGTAAGAATCTATTAATAGAACAATTTAGAGAAATAATAGATTTACCCGAGCCTCTTCTACCTCCAAGAAGCACTAGTTCTTGAGAACCAAAACCGCCATTAACAGAATCATATTCAGCACTTAATCCAGAAGGATAAAGTTTAAAATCGTCTGCACTAGGAAAGAAATCTAAATCTGCTACGTCAAATAATTCATCTGAAGTAGGTAAAGCACTGTTAAGTTTTAATAAGTGGTTTTGTATTTTATCTACAATCTCAATCTTTTCCAAATCTTCTAGCTGGTCTATATAACCATCTAAAAACGATATAGTCTCTTCTCTTACAAAATGGTCTTGAAGCTGGGCAATAATAAAATCATTATCAATATCAGTATATTTACCAGATGCCACAATTTGGTTCTCAAAATATTCTTGAGAATTAACGTCTTTATTTATTAGATAAAACTCTTCTTCAGAAGGTATTTTAAGGTTAGCTTTATAATATGATTCAATTTTATTATAGATAGAAGAGTTAGCCCCCGAAAAAAAGTAAGGACTTAGTTTTGTAAAAAAATCATGATTTTGTCCAGACAATAATCTTTTTATTGTCAGTTTTTGAAGATCAATGTTCATATATTATTTGCTCGCTACAGGATAAAATTTGTCTCTAGTTCCAGAAAAGTACCCACCGTGATCACTTTCCATATATGCTAAGTAAGTTTCTCTACCGGTTTCTTCTATGTATGTTTCTACTTTTTTAATTAATCTAATAATAGCGTCTTCTTTCCAGGAAGATCCGTTATCATATTCCCAATAAATTTGATAATGAATATCAGGATACCCTTCAAAATCAATACCATGTTTTTGTTTTGCTGATTTCATAGCGTGAAGTTCTACATATTTTCTTCTAATCGGAGAGCGGTAATACTCTACCCATTCTTCATCATAAACTTCATACACTTTAGCAAATGTATTTTTTTCGGGTACAAACACTCTATCTCCTGCTTTAAACAAAGCATCTAAATTCTGCACTACATGACTAACTTGTGCGGGTTTATTTTTACCTCTTGCACGAATAGGCACATTGTTTTCCATAAGAACTTTTTTAACACGCTGGGGGCTAATGTAAAGTCTTTTTGCTATAGCGCTTTGATTTTCTCCATCAAGATAGTCTCCAACTATTTGTTTAATTTCACCTGCAGAAAGAGTTTTTGCTCTAGCTTTTTTCTTTAGTTCTTTTTGTCTTTCTTCTTTTTGTCTAAAGTCTTCTATGATTGCATCTAATCGTTTAGTATTGTAGGCAATACCTAAGTGATCACAACAAGCCTTTTTTGTCTTGTTTGATTTAATCATCCATATTACTTGTCTGATTTTTGCTTCAGGAATTTCGTTTGTATTTATTCTCGCTCTTGCCATTTAAAAAACCCTCCATTTTGTATATTATAACAAAATAGAGGGTAGATGTCAAATACAATATATCTTTATCTTGCATTATTTAGTAACTGAACTAACGCTTCTTTTGACATTTTTTCTGCTTGTGTCCTAGTTAGTCCTAATCTTTTCTTTGCAAGTTCTATAGCTTTAAGTTTTGTAAGATTTTCTGCATTAAACAGCTTTTGTTTATTAAAAATCTTATCTACTGATAAAATTAGTAACATTAGGGCTAATGGATCAAAACAGAAAATAATAATAAATATTACGATTGTAACAGCGTTTTGTAAATTATCTGATTCACCAATTAAATTAGCAACATATTTTATCGGCCCTAATTCTGCCTCAATACTGCTAATTGATAATTTTTCTGTTAGTTTTTCTTGTTCTAACTTTGCAATTATGTTTAATTCTTGTTGTATCTGTGATTGAATGTCAGAAATATCATTTTGGGTTTTATCTAGTCCTTTTGATACTGCTCCAAGTTCTATATATTTTCCCATAGCTTTATTTAAAGTTTCTAGTCTTTGTGTAAGTCTGTCTACTTTTTGTGTGGAAAAATCAATTTGAGTGTCAATAACTGCTACTTTTTGCTCTACTATAATAATAGGCATTTCTTGAGCACTATGCCCTTTGGACAGTAAGCCAAAAATACCTAAACTTGTAACTATCATTAACAAGCCTACAATTGGAACTAATATTATTTTAGATATATGTTGTAAATCGCTCCAGTGCTGGTGTGTCCATACTGCTGCAACCACTTTACCTAATTCTAATACTCCACCCATAATTGCGACAGGCAAAAAAGCTGCCGCAAATATTTGCGTCAATCCAATAACACTAAACCATGCAGCTACTGCAGAAATTGCAATAGCAGTTAGGAAGGTTATCCAGACTAATATCATTGCGCCTCCTTAAATTGTTTTTGTTTTTAGTTCTTCTCCTGCAAACTCTTCTTCTTGTTTGATAAAGTCATAGAAACCTTGTACGGCAACTTCTTTGTGTTTTGCCTCAATATCAAAGTCTGCATATTCAAGCATTGGCACATGTCTTGCCATTAGTTCTTCGTCCCAATATGTTTCTGAGTGTGCATTAGGTTTCATCCAATAAGCTGAATTGTCGGGGTGAAAGGATTGTGATTTGTGGAACAACGGGCGTACACCTCTCCATGACTTGACAGCTTCACGGAAATAGTCGTCTGTGTGGGAGATATGATCCACGTCTCGCACTTTCCTATTGATCGTTTTCTCGCCAACTTTAACTCTCTCAGTCTCAACCATTCGATGACAGGCATAGTGGTGTGTGTCGAGGGTACAGCGGATAGGGATCCGTTGGGCAAGTTCAAGTGTGTGTTTAATGTCGTATCCGTTGGGTTTATCTTCATTTTCGACAGATAAGCATCCTTGGGCATAGTCGGATAGGTAGGGGAAGTGTGTGGCAAAGCGTTTAATACCATCTTCGTGTTTTCCTCCATAAAGTCCTTGTAAGTGAATATTCATAGAAAAATCTTGAGCGGGCAATCCCATCATTGAGCCATACAAAGCATGATACTCAAGATCTTCGATAGACTTAGTTACAACATCTGGATTATTAGATGCGAGTACTGTGTATTGAGCAGGATGAGTAGACAAACGAATACCATGTTTTTTAGCGGCATTACCTGCAAGTTTAAGAATTTCTGATAGTTCTTCCCAAATTTCTTCATACCACGGTTGCGTAAACTCTAGAGTGTAGCAAGGAAATAGCTCACTAGAAATTCTAAACGCACGCAAATTTTGTGGTTGCTTAGGAAAATATGTTGTCAGTATATCGAGTAATTTTTTAGTATTTGCTATAGCTTTTTGTTGTACTTTTTCTTTACCACCTTCTTTGAGGGCGTAAGTTTTGGTAGTAGTACCAAAATTGTACCTTTTTGCTAAAGTTTTATCATGCCACTGACAACACTGAGAGAGTCGCCAATCGGTTTGCGTTTTGTTAAAGTACATATAAAAACTCCTGATTAGTTATGTATTAATAATACGCTAATCAGGAGCATCTGTCAATATGTAATTTGATTATAGTCCGTTTGGTACTATAACATAATGTATCATTAATACTACTCCAACTGATGCGCCTAAGCCAATCATCATCTTGAAGAAGTCTTTAGTTACAAGAGGAAACACTGTCTTAAACTTTTCCTTGCCAGTCATTGTTGCCATAGCAAGTTCACGTCCACACAGTAGTCCTACGAACACCCAAGTAGTTGACATAGGTATATCGTTGAGCTCTTTAAAGAAGAATAAGATCAACCAGTACACTCCATCAATGATCGTTGCTGAACGCACATATCTTGTGTTGTGTTTTTCTAGTACAATCTTTTGGATCTTACCACCACCCTCTTTAAACATAAATGCAAGTCCTACAACAAACACAAGACTCACTAGGATCATTAGATCCCATGGAACTTGTCTTGGAAGGAACACAGCAATGTTAGCCATGTCATGACTTAGCCAAGTAAACCATAGGAAACCAGTTGTTACCCATTGTGCTATTCGCCAATAGTTTTTATGTTCTTCTTTGACAGGCTTTGCTTCATCTAGTAGTTTAGTAACTCCTATCCAAATGATATATGCTGCGACTGCCGCGACAGCATAGCCCATCATGCTTTTCATAAGCATTTTCTCTAGTACAAACGTACTTGCAAAGGCACTTAATACTAAAAAAGAAGTACTAACTGGTACTCCTATTCGTGTAAGTATTAATAATAGTCCTGGTGCCATTGCGTGATACCATTGTATCTCTTGGAACGGTATTTTGTTTAGTCGTCCATAACTAATATCTCCACCGTTGGTATACCAACCATACCACAACGTATAAAGGAGAACTGCTGACGCTGCTCCCCACATAACTTTCCAATTAAATTTTTCGTTATTACTTGCGATCCATGTACCTAATGTTTGTACGGAATCATTTGCGATAACTGCGTAACCTGCGAACAGGAAACCTACAGTCATCCATAGGGTGAGTGCGTCCATTTATTATCTCCAATTATATATAAATAAAAAAAAATAGCAGAGTTTATAAACCCTAACTACTATTTATTATTATAACATATAAATATTACAATTTTGTGAAATATTCAAAATTAATTATTCTAGTGCGTACTTAATTCGTCATCTGAGTAATAGATATCATGTATGACATTTCTTACAAGCCCGCCATCAGAATAAACTATTGTAAAGTTTTTTCTTAAAAATTCATTGTTTCGGTATAGTTTTTCAAAGAGAATACTAACTTCTAGTCCTTTTATTAATGATTCTAACATCTCTTTATCAGTTTCAATAACTCTAAAATTACTTAAAGCTACTTGTTTAAGATATAGATAACGCTGCTGTGGGCTAAGAGATAGAATATAATCTATCGAAGTTTCGGGTAAAGTATATAATTTCATTATGCACAAATAGGCAGAGGGGTTTCACCTCTGCCTGTTCTTTTTATTTGACTAACAGTTATTATTAACCTTCGTTAGCTTTAGGAGTATAGTCTGTGCATGAAAGACCACGACGGGTAAGCACAGTTTTTACACCACGTACAGTTTTGCCAAATGATTCAGCAATATCTTCTACACTTTGATCAAGCATATCTTCGATGCCTTCATATGGATCGCTCTTAGAAGCTTTCTTATCGCGCTGCTCAGCTTTCAAACCCATTGAAAGAAGCTTACCGCGTACTGAGTTAACAGGACGTCCAAGTGAGTCAGCAATTTCTTCAAGGTATTTACCTGCATTAACCATAGACTCAATATCAGCTTCTTGCTCTGCAGTGAAAGTCTTTGGAGTGATTTTCTTTTCAGCTGGCTTGATATGAGAAGTCATTTCAAGTGAAAGAGCTTTACCATTAATTTGACGAGCGGTGAACTTACCGTTAGCAAATACGTCAGCAATTTCTTCAGCTGTATGGACACCTGAGTTTTCTCCCAAGAAAGATGCAAGAGCATCAGTCTCTTCAGCAGAGAATACTGGAGCTGCACCTGGCTTTTTAGGAACGTCAAATCCAAGCTTGCGAAGTTTAGCAGTTACAGAACGACGTGGGAATTCAAACTCTCCACAAAGATTCTCGATAATATCTTCAGTTACTCCGCCAGCACAAGCTGATTCCATACGAGCTACCATTTCATCAGTATATTCAAATTTACTCATTTTAATTTTCCTTTTTTGTTGGTTGGTTGGTTTTAGTTTTTTTATTTGAAGTTGAAAAACTCTTTTCTCAACTTTATGAATTGATTATATCAGAGAAATTCAGCTATAACCAAGTAAAAAGTTAAAGTAATTGCTTGTTGTTAAACAATTCCTTTAAGAATCTCTGCACGATTATTCCAATAATTAATAATTTTTATGCCTAGCGATTCCGCACGTTTTGCTTTTGAACTAGCAGTATTATCATCACCACTGATTAAAGCTACGCAGTCTTTTGTTACAGTATTAGTAACTTGATATCCAAACTGAGCTAGATGCTCTGATATCTGATTACGTGTCATATCAAGTTTGCCTGTAACACAAACTTTTTTATTACTAGAAGTATCTAAAACTCGTTCAATACTTAAATCTTGTTTTAGTTGAACAGGAAGTGTTTCTACCCATTCTTCGTTTACTTCTAGCCAAGTTAGTATATTCTCAACTGTTTTAGGACCGACGCCTGCTATTGTCTGGTATTCAATCTCCCGTAATTGTGAGAACTGAGGTAAAATAGCTACAATATCTCTCGACATTGATCGACCTACTCCAGGAATACCTAAAGAAGCTAACACTTGAGAATAAGGCTTTGTCTTAGAACGATCAAGTTCGTCTTGTATTTTAGAACCGTTTGCTCCAAGAATATGCCAAGGTTGGGGAGTATACAAGTCTACTGGATGAGTTAACCCCATCTTCTTAATGGAAGCAGGCCCAACACCTTTAATTTCCATTATTCTAATATAGTGTTCAAGTAATTTTACTGTAGAAAGTTTTGAATCATCATCACAAAATAGTTTTGGTCCTTGACGACGAAGTGTACACCCAATAGCTTGTTCTGCATGAAGTTTATCAATAGTCTGAGAGCTAGGATGAGCTTCTAAAACACTGATAAATTTAGGGATAACTCCTCCAGAGCGTTCGATCTGAATTAAGTCTCCAACGCCTAGTTTATGTGATTCAATGAATTCTATATTGTGTAGAGTAACACGTGAGATTAGTGCTCCATCAATTTCTACAGGATCAACATGTCCTACAGGATTAACTGCACCAGTACGGCCAACCACCCAATCTACTGACTGTAGACGAGTAACGGCAAGTAATGCTCCCCTCTCTTTAAGAGCAATTGCAAATCGTGGATATTTTGAAGTATATCCTAAACGATCACACTCGCTCCATGAATCTATTCTATATACTACACCATCTTGCGGATATTGTCCACACAAATCTTCTTCAAAAATAATATTGAAGCCCGCATTTTTTACTATTGACATTCTTGCACGATAGTCTGTACGAACTCCGAGATAATCGTGGGCAATAAAACGAATCGATCTTTCAGAAAACTCATCAGCGCTCTTCAATCCGAGTGCGCCAGAAACATAGTTACGAAAGTTGTCTACTGTATTATCGGTGACACATTCACCAACAATTACCGCAGAATCAATTGATATTTTTTGAGGAACACCTGCACAGTGTTTCATTAGGTGAGTAACATTTTCTCCATACTCGCCATTACCGCGAGTAAGAGCTAGATCGAGTTTGCCTTCTCGATAGATAAGTGAAAGATTAGTTCCATCAAGCTTAGGAACTCTAACATTAAATTCAGAACCAATCTCTGTAGAATCATAACTTTTCTGAAGTGAGTATAGCTTAAAAGGATGACGCACTTTACCGGCTTCTCCTCCAACACGTAGAGTAGGAGAGTCACTATCTTTCCAGCCTTGACGAGATTCGATAGTATGCAACTGATCATATAGAGCGTCCCACTCTTCATCAGAAACTGATGGGTGAGCCAGGTCATAGTATTCATGCGACAGCTTCTTGACTAAATTTTTGAGTTCCGAATAATCCATAGTTTCTCCTTCAATCTTGAATATATAATATCATAAGAAAGAGGAATAAGCAATGTCTAAACGTCTTTTTCTACTAGCTTACGCTCAAGCGCAATAACTAGATTGGTTAAATTAGACTTTTTATTAAGATTAGTTCCCTCAATCTCAATATCAAGCATTGTTTCTAAATCGCGCAGCATTGTTTTTACTGTTCGCGATCCTTCACTATCTTCGTCTGAAGGCTTTTCATAAATACGTAGTTGTACAAGTTTAGAAATCACACTTCGATATCCTTTACCAAAATGCTCTCCAAGCTCGTTTACGTCTTTTGTATTATTTTCTGTGTAGAGGCGAATTAATTCTGCCTCTTGTTCATCACTCCACGCTTTCACGCTCATGCGAACCTCCTTTTCTATGTCTGCGAGCTGCGTGTTCTGCAGCTTCATCTAGTAGTTTAGCCACGGATGTAGTTTCGTCTGCGAGTAAGGCGTAGCCTTTAGACGTAGGATACCAATTTCCCGAGTCGCCGTCCATATTATATTCACGAATGTGAACATAGGCGACTCCTCGAAATTCATTATAGGTTACACGAATCTCATTTCCGTTTGCTTTCTTGTACGCAGTTCCAAAACTACGTTCTGTTTCGTTTTCCATGTTTTCCTTTCTTTTAGTACAGCTTAATATCAAGAGTAAAAATTTTATATTTGCGCTTTGTCAAAATTTATGTTACTTTATACTCGTATTTAACAGCGTACTTAAATTAATTGAATCGTAGATTTGACGCAATTTAATCTAGATGTCACATGGCTTTCCCTAAATTATCATGCGTTATTTGTATATGCACGGAGTGCATTCAAGTAGTACGCCACCCTTGCGCCAAAATTCTGGCAGTAGGTTCGTCCATATCAACGGAGTTGATTAACGCGGCGTAGCGTTCTACTATATCTTCCCAAGTAAATAAATCTTTTGAATAATCTCTACCTGTTATATTTCTATCATAACACGCTCTCATTTTACCTGCTAAATCTTGAATATCAGGTTCTGTAGCAATAGCGTGCCCTCCCATTGTTGTTAAAGCATCCCCTGGTTTCATCATCATAACTTTAGGATCATCTGCTTTTACAGTTACATATTTAGGAGGAATTCTACAAAGATCATCTTTAACAAATTCATCTGTAGGACCGTCTCCTGTTACTAAAGGGAAACAACCACAAGCCATAGCTTCTTGAATATGCATACCAAAACCTTCTCCTCTATAAGGATGTACTACTGTATGACTAGATTTAAACATGCGACTCATATCAATCTCGCTCATTTGTTTGTCATTATATTCAATCTCAGCACAACCAGTATCGTACTGTAATTTAAGAATTTGAGGTACAATTTTATAATCACCATAAACAGCAGGGTTGTCTTTAATAATTAATTTTGCATTATCTTCTTTTTTAAACACTTGACTCCATATCTGTAGTAAAATATCTAAACCTTTTCTCCACTGAGCATTTCCAACAAAGACAAATGTGTATTTATCATTTAAATTTTTATTTTTAGTATTAAAATGTTTTGTATCATAACCGTTTGGAATTACTTCTACCTTATTAGGTCTTAGTCCTGCATCTTTATATATGTTTGCAGTCCAATTAGAAGGGGTAATAACTTTATCTACAAAAGTCTCAAACTTATATTGCCATTCAAAAGGCAGTTTTCTATATTCCCAAGGCTGAATTTGAAATACTTTTGTTTTATCAGAAACAGGCCATTTCCATATTGGAGGATAAGTATGTCTAATTTGAATATCTGGTTCTTCATCTATATTTTTCATTAACTTTTTTAGTGCCTTTAAATCAGTGCTAGACACATTGTATTGTGGATCATACTGGTCTAGAGGATTAATAAATACCTCTATATTATCTACTTCTGATAAACCAATTGCAAGTTTTCTATTAATGATAGCAAGACTGTGGTTATCAAAAAATTTACCAATTATTTCTACTTTTCTCATCTTTAAATTCCAATCATATTTGCTTGTTCTACTGCTTTTTTTCTAAATTCTTCTTTTGAAATCTGTGTAAGTCTCGACCACTGAGATGGATCACCGAATCCTGAAGTTTTAAAATTACGTAATTCATTAAAGTTACCCAGATTGATATTTCTCCAAATATCATAGAATGGATCTTCATCAACAATATCTGCATGACCTATATTATGAATTTTTTGATTTAACTCTTTCTCTTTTCTACAAATACTCCAATGTAAAATAGCTAGAGGGGTTGCAAGTACTCTTTTTGCTCCTTGAGCATTATTAGTCCAACGAGCATAAACAAATTCATAGTTTTTCCAATTAGCAAATCCTTGAGTTTCTTGTAAATTCCAATTACCTCTCTCATCTGTAATTACTAAATAACTATCTTCAAACTCTTTATAAGGTAAAAACCAATTAAAAGCTAAATCATAATCTTTATAGTAAGGCTCTACAAGAGGTAAATAGCTTTCAAAAAAATGATTAGCGTTTAATAATTCTTCATCTGCGTCAAAACTAAATAACCAATCATGTGAACAATGACTTTTTAAATAATTTCTTTCATAATTATCGTTATTAATAAAGACATCAGACTTATAAAAATCTTCTTCAACAACAGTAATTTTATTATCTCCATCAATTACAGATAGTTTTTTAAACAAATCTTGTTCATCGAAGCTAAAACTATTGCCTGCCCAAGTTTTTCTATTTTTATCTAATCCTAACACAATCTCGTCTACATAAGCATAATATGACATAATACTTGCAGGTAAATACTCTGCGTCGTAACTAATTAAACTAATCGCTGATTTTTTTTGCATTTTTTATTCCTCTATAAATTCCTATTAAAAGTGCTTCTACTATAAAAAAGGGAAACATAATTATAAACAAAGATATTCCTACTAAGACTATAAGAATAGTTGTTACTACTACAAATAGTTTTTCAAAAACTTGGGATGATATTGTGCTAGACATCTTATTGTCTACATCGTGCTTTTTAAACATTTCTTCAAGTTGTTCATAGTTTACTAATTTAGACTTCATTTTTTTGCTACCCTATCTACAGTACTATAAAAAGGACTGTTTGCCCATTTATTTTGTAAAACATTAAGATTATGCAACTCTGCGTCAGCATTTTCTTGTGTTTTAATTCTTTTTACATCCTTACTTTGAAAATGATACATTGGAATAGGTAATTGATATATTCTCCAACCAGCTTTTCTAGCTTCTAAACAGTAATCAACATCTCTGTTATAACTCCAAATATATCTAGGATCAAAGTCTCCTACTCTATTTAGTAACTCTCTTCTAATATAAATACCTCCAAAAGTATACCAAGCAACTTCTCGTACTTTATCATACTGGCCTTCATCATATTCCAGTTCTTTCCATTTATGACCACTAAATAATTCTAACCCAGACCCATAGTGGTCCGGTTTATTATCTGTAAATTTACCGCCAGCACACTCAATAACTTGCTTATTATTATGAGATCCAGGATATATCAATTTTAATCCTAGTATTCCTGCTTCTGGGTATTTTTCTACATATTCTAATAGTTTTTCATCCCAATCCTCTGCGTCTTCGTGAGGAGCCATATCTGCATGCATAATAAAAATATCTGTATCGCACGAATTCCATAACTTTTGATACATTAAATCTGGGCCTATTTTGTTTGTATCTTTTTCTAAAAGTGCAGGAACTCCCCACGGTAGCTTATTTTTAAATTCTGCAATCTCTTCATCAAACACATATGGAGTAATAATAGTAAACATTAAGGCTTTCTCTTTTCTAGTTCTGTAACTTTGTTTTCTAACCAGTTAATAACAATTTTAGTTTCTTTGTTTGGGTGTATATTTCGTATTTTTAAATCTTCTAATTCAGATCTAAGAACCATTAATGATGACCACTCACTACTAGATAACATTAAAATCTCTTTTCTGTCCAAGTTTTAGGAGTTTTTTCATTTACAATTTCTAAAGGTAAATGATACTTAAAAGGTTTTGTACCTTTTTCTCTAATCCAATTTGCTGTCTTTGTTACCGATTCTTCAACCGTAGTAGTTGTTTTATACCCTAATAGTTTTCTTGCTTTATCAGAAGAACAAGTAGCGTGTTTTACTTCTTGTGGTCTTCCTTGCGTATAATAAATTGGGTCTTGATTTAATCCTGTTTCGTTTGCACAAAATTCGGCTAGTTCTTTAATAGTGATTGATTCTTCGTCCGGACCGATATTTATAGTTTCATATACAATATTTTCTTGTGTGCCCATTTTTTCTAAACACTGTACACAATCATCTACATAAGAAAAACAACGTGTTTGCTCTCCATCACCATAAATAATAGAAGGCTTACCTTGAAGATTTCTATTTAACATAATACTCATTACATTTCTAAAGGGATCATCATATTTTTGATATTCTCCTACTATATTATGAGGTACTGCTATATTCCACTCTATGTTATGAACTTTTCCTAATACTTTTAAAACATCTTCTGCGGCTACCTTAGCTATCCCATAAGGATCTACTGGTGACGGTTTCATATTTTCGGTAAAAGGAGGTTTCTGCTCTCCATATCTCGCCATTGATGTGCAAAACACTATACGATTTACTTTTGCAGCAATTGCTGCAGAAAAAGTAGTGACAGAGGCTTCAAATATATTACGAGTAATAAATGAAGGAGAAAATACAGATAATCCTTCGTGTGCTGTTGCAGCACAGTGATAAACTAAATCACAACCTTCCATTGCATTTTTCATCGCTTTAAAATCACAACAATCACTTAGAGTAAAATCTACAAAAGAAGGAACATTATCTTCTTCTCCTCCTATAAAAGTATCATTACCTGCTACTTTCCATCCTAATTCGTGCATACGAACTGCGATATGGTGTCCTAAGAATCCTCCGACCCCTGTAACAAAAACTTTCATTGGTATTTCCTATTTATAAAGGCAAAGTCACTACCATAGTTATGATATTTTATATAGTTTTTCTGTTCTAAGTAGTCAGTTACTTCTTGACGGGTATATGATTTCTGTTCTTGAATATGATCAGGGTGCATCTCTAAATTAAACCCTACGATAGAATCTAAAAATATTCCGCAACTTCTTAGCATTATGAGTTCGCTTCCTTCTATGTCTGCCCATACTGCAATTTTTTTATCTTGTAGCCCTCTATCATTTATAAAAGTATCTAGTCTAGTACATTTAACTTCTTCTTTTATATAGGAACCTGCCGGAGCATTTTCTCCCGCAATTAACCAAAAATCAGCTTTACCTTTTTCGTGCCCCATAAATCCTTCTATTGTACCATCATTTTCTGCGATAGCTAGTTTTATAAGCTCTCCTGGAAAAATTTTAGATAATTCATCAAACCTTCTATGCTCTGGTTCAAATCCGATAATTTCACAATCAGGACGAAGCCTGTTTATTGTCCACGCTTCGCTTCCTTTTATGCCTACTCCACAGTCTATGAATACATCTATATCACCTACTAGTTGTAGAAATTTTTCTGTACCGCTTTTTAAATACTCTTCCATTTTTATTACCCTTCTGTATCATATGTAAAAAGATAATCATCTTTTCCATTTTCTTTTTTAATAGAATAACCTAATTCCTTAAAAAAATTTAGAATAAAACTTTTATCTTTTTCGGAATTGTGATTAAGTTCGATTACTATCACTGGTTTATAATTCATAATTGTTTTTTTCATCCCTAAAAGAACATTTTTTTCATAGCCTTCTACATCAATTTTAACAATGTCTACTTTTTTATTTAAATTATCAATAGATAGGGTTTCTATATCAATAAATTGATCTGTTCTTGGGCCTCCATTTTCAATTCCAAAAGAACCATAACTATCCCATGTAAATCCTGTTAAGGGTGCAGGAATATTATAGCTAATTTTTTCATTATCTGAATAAGACACAGCTTTATTATAACACTTAACTTTGTTGTTATAGTTTCCGTGGTTTGCTAACAAATTTTTAGATAAGCAATCATAAACCACTGGATTAACTTCAAAAGCGCATACTTCAGCTGTTATCTTTTTTTCCTCTAATAATTTTAAATATTGAAGTGATATACAACCAAAATGGGCACCAATATCAAAAAAGACACTATCTTGTGTAATATAATCTTTAAATAAATTAAAAGTTTCATAGTATGGCGGTGTTTCTTTGAAAGAGCTAATATACCTCATATCGCCAACAGCTGACTTTGGAAAATGTAATTTACCTAATAATTGATGTTGAATAATTTCCATTTTTATTTTTCCTTATACTACACATTCCATGCTTGTTGTTTATCAACTATAATTAAATAATCTAGTTGATTTAATTCTACATCTTTTGGTTTTGTTCTAATTTTTTGCACAGAAGTCGCATATGGTCTTGCCATTTCTACTAGTTCGTGTACATTTTTATAGCCCGCTGTTCCGTCATCATTCCAAAAGTTACAATGTCCTTTTGGCGGGGGTGCAGCATCCATAAAAGAACGCGCCCAAGGAAATGTTAAAATTAGTCTTCGTTCAGTTAGTTGTAGTAAATTTTCAAAAGCTTTTTTATAATCTACTAAATGTTCTAATACTTCAGAGCATATCACACACTCATAAGAATTTTTTGGAAAAGTTGAAAGATCAAATATGTTTGTATTTACTACTTTCAATGTAATTCCACGAGCTTTCATTCTCTCTTCGAACTCTGGGTATTTACTACGTTCTGGAATATAATCAGTTGGAGTAACATCCCAACCTATATCTGCTAAATATTGATCTAACTGCGGTACTCCGCAACCAACATTAAGAACTTCTTTTTTTGTTTCATATACAGGTAATGCATCTACTATAGAGACATGACGTATATCTAACCAATGATCGTTGACAAACGGTGGTTTTTCAAGCATTATAAATAACCTTTTCATAATTAAAGTGTAATGGTTTTACTACATCCCAGACTTCTTGTCCTCTTTGAAAATAAGCTATATCAACATCAAGATCTAAAGCGTGAGCTACGTGGTATAACGCAGAATCAGCCAATATTCTATATGTTGCTTTTTTCATTATATCAGCAGCAAATGACATAGGGATTTTTTTAATATCCCACGTCCAATCAGGGGATATAACTGGAAGATCTAAATTATTTTCTTGTTCCCACTTTTGAATATACGATTTATTTAAATTTTTTCTTTCTAGTCCGGTATTTCCAGAAAAGAAAATAAACTCGTTGGGTAACTTAATACCTGTTTCTTCATACCATTGAGAAACATCTTCTTCAAAGTAACACTCTGTATGAATTTCGTTTTTTTCTAAAGTAACTTCCATTTCATCCGCTGTTCTATATATTTTATGTTTTCTACTACTTGAGTGGTCTACCACAATTAATTCATCATAACCATGCTCTAAAGCTTCTTTTTTAGCATTATTAATCGCTATCACAGACCCCTCTTGTATTCTATCAAAACCTGCTACATGCCAAGCATCTACACTCCAATGAATTTGATCGACATAAGGATTATTATCAAAAAGCTTTGCAGGTTTAAAACGATCAAGCATCATCCACCCTACATAGTTTCCTGTAGATTCTTTGTATTTTTTAATAGCAGGTGTTGCTAGAATGTTATCCCCAAGTCCGTGCCAAAATAAAAACAATGTTTTACTCATGATATATTGATTAAATCCTTTTTTGTTAAACTATAAACACCGCTGTGCTGTACAGTAATTGCTGCTGCTTTATTTGCAAAATTTATTGATGCTATCATATCTTTTGAATTTATGTATTTACATACTAAAGCAGATAAGAAGGTATCTCCAGCCCCACAAACATCAAATACTTCTACTTTAGGTGCTGGTATAATATTATCTTTATATAAAACCCCATTAGACCCTAAAGTAACAATGATATCATCACAATCACTTGTTCTATTTTTAAATTCTCGTTCATTAATCTTTACTATTGCGTTCTTAAACCTTTTTAAATCTCGCTTTTTAGTATCAATAAATACCGGTACTTTAGAAGTATTAATAATTTGCTCTATATGATTATAAGATAAGAAACCTTTATTATAATCACTAATAACTATTGCAGTATATTTATCTAGTTTTGGTAATTCATTAATTTCTTTTAACGTCTTTTCTTTATCAACTCTTAGCAGATGTTGTCCAGTTTTAATATCTAAAAATCTAGTTTTTGTTATAGGTTCTTCATTAGTAATAAAATCAGTGTCTATGTTAAAAGCTTTAAGATTATTATTTACATTTGCAGCCATCCCAGGGCATGTTAATAAGTTTTTTGTTAATAAAACCGGTATGGGTGCTTCTGGACTAATTCTATCTATAGTACCATAGTGATAAATATCTGTACAACTATCTCCTATTAATAAAACTTTACTCATTATAATCTTTCTTTATATAGTCTAGAATATTTACCCACTCAATATTTAGGTGTTTGTTAAGTTTATCTAAGTTTGCTTTAGTAAATTCTTGATATTGTCCTTTTAAATTATTAGGCATCTCGATTTCGTAAATTTTGACTTTATACTTTTCAGCAATTGCACTTGCTACTTCATAAAAACTAGTAGCGGTTCCTGTACCTACATTATATATATCATTCTCTTTTACTTTTAGCATTTGCTTGTGTACCTTGCAAACATCTTCAACACATACAAAATCTCTTTTATATTTATCCGAATTTTTAAATATAGTTACGCTTTTTTCTGTTTTAGCTTGTTCTATAAATTTTGTATAAGGACTCGCTTGATTTCCTTTATGATCTTCATTAGGTCCGTATACATTAAAATATCTAAAACCTTGAACAATAATATTTTTTGGTTGTTTTGTAACCCACCTATCAAATAAATATTTACTCCAAGCATATGGGGATTGTGGTTGTTTAGGGGCGTCTTCTTTAAAATTAGTATTAGTACCGTATACACTAGCACTAGAAGAATATTGAAGATTTACATTCTTTTTATTGCACTCATCAAATAACCACTGAGAAAATTCATAGTTTTGTAACATTACTTTATTTACATCTTTTTCAGTAGTACTAGAAATAGCACCTAAATGAATAACCCAGTCGTATCCATGTACTTCGGGATACTCATAAGGATACCATTCATAGGTATAAAGATCGTGGTCTTTTTCTAAAGTTTTATATAAGTTTTGTCCTATAAAACCTTTATGTCCTGTAATTAATATCTTCATATTATTGACTTTACTATGTTTTTTGCCCAATTATCAGTACTAAATCTTTGTACTTTTTTTCTTCCTTGTTCTGCTATTTCGTGTCTTTCTTTTTGATTTTTTAAATAATAACCTATCTTGTCTTTTAAATCACTAATAGAACTAAAACAAACGAAATCTTTTCCTACATCCCAATCGTTTTCCATATATTTCCAAGGCTCTGTTAATAAAAATCCTCCTGCTGCTAAAATTTTATATGTCCTATCAGAAGTACCTTCATTATTTGTAGTAAATCCTAAATTTATTTTACTCTGTGCTACTATTTTTGTGTGTTCAAAACTATATTTATCATTAAAATTAGAAAATTTTAATTCTTTCCAATAACCTTGTCTTTGATCTTTTAACCATCCTAAAAAACTTACATCATATTGTTTTTCTATCTTCATAAGTCTATGAATTGGTTTATGAAAACCTTCTTGAATATAAAAACTATTTTTATTAGTTTCTCTAAATATATTTGCTAAGTGTTCATAAGCTGAAAAAATATAATCACTGTGTTTAACTTTTTCCATCCATTCACTATCTGCATTTACTAAAGGATCCATATACCAACAAGCAACTTTACAATATTCTTTTGCTTTTTTAATAACATCTATATTTATTGTGTTTCCTTTACTAATTAATAGTAAATCAGGAGTGTCTTTTTTAATGATGTTTATAATAGCATTATCTCTTTGTGTGTATGTATAATTTCCTATATCTCGCATATCAAAGGTAGTTAGGTCACATATTTTATCAAGAGCTTCTGCCTGCCAAACATTTGTTGAGTGTTCGCTAAAAACCCCAACATATAAAACTTTTTTCATAATAGATTTTCTATTCTATTTAATACTGTTTCTGTTTTTGGGTTATATCCTTCTTCATAAATAATCTCTCTAGGAGTATTAAAAGGATTCCAGTCTGTTTTATATCTATCAATATTAGCTTTATTAGTTAATACAACTAAAGGTGTACCACATAAAGAAGCTAGGTGTGCGGGCCCACTGCAACAAGATACTAACATTTTGCTATAGTTTAAGTATGAGACCACATTTTCTAAATCAATATTTCTAAGGTCTTCACACTCTTCTGGTAAATGGGCTCCTTCTTTACTTCCTATAGCAGCTAAACTGTATCCTTTATTCTTTAGATAGTTACACACAGTATTCCATTTTTCTATAGGCCAATTCTTTTCTCCTGTGTTGTGGTGAAAGCTGTGTCTAGCATGAATTAATATATCAAAAGGTTTATCTTCAATATTATTATTTTCATATTTAATAAACTTTTGAGATCCTAGAAACTTTTCTAGTCTTTCTTCTCTTCCAGGTCCTGCAGCATGATAATCAACTAAGAAGTGTTGAGTAGGTATATATAAATAATTATCTAAGCCTAAAGATTTAGTTACAGAAGGAATTATTTGTTTATCCGGCTTCCAATCTAGACAAAGTGCTCCTGTAATGTTATGACCTGGACAATCGTATTCGATATATGAATCGCAGAAATCCTCGTATAAAAAACTTCTTCCCGTTCTGCTAATTATGTGAAATGATTTTATATGTGTATAATCTTCTCTTAATTTTCTTAAATAACCCTGACAGCCGAATAACTCCCAGCCTAATTCTCCTACCCAAGGTCCATAAATAACGTGTTCAACTTTCTCTATATTATTGTGAAGATCTTGCTGGTTAAGATGCATTGATATTAATATTATTCCATAAAGCGTCCCAATCTATTACAGGACTTAAATGATGAGGGGTTAAATGAGAAGAACACCCTGGTACAGGAGAAATACACGGATGAGTTTGAAACATTTCTTTTGTAGGGTTATGAGGAGCAGTGTTGTTAATTATATCCCAACATTCTAACCAGGTTTTTGTTTTGGCTGCAAAAGTATAAGTACCTGAAGGGTTAGTTCTCCAATGTCTATCTGTATCAACCATTAAAAAACATGGAGTTTTATCCATAGTATATCTATCAGGATAGTCGTATGTAGTAACAAAGTTATTCCACTTTGTAAAAATAAGTTTCATTGCTGAAATAGCGTCTGGGGTATGTAGATAATCATCTTCTACGATATAATGAACTTCTTCAGGATTGCTCGTATCTAGTTGGGTTTTTAAAAATTCTAGCATTTTAAATGTATGCAATCTGTCTTGTATATGGTGTTTAGGAATTTCTAAAAAAGTAGTATTTTCGTAAGAATGTTCTTCAATAAAATCTAATGTTTCTTGTGTTACTTCATCATGTAAAATAAATACCTCATCAGATTCGTCAATACCTTCATAAATTGATTTCCAACATTTACGAACAGTTTTCCATTTAGGAATTTCTTCCCAACGATTAACACCGCTTACTGTTTCTTGTTTTTCACAGCATCGAAAGTAAATTTTCATTTATTACTACTCCTAGTCCACAGCTTCCATAAAAGCCAAAGTGTTTATAATTATTTTCTATATATTCATCTTCAAAAGCTTTTCTTTCCCAAAATTGTTTTATCCATTCTGGTCTAGAAATATATTTTAGTTCTTCTTCCTCCGCGTTTACGGAAAAAGACCATTCATGATATACTATAGTAGCTTTTGGGTGTTTTTGTTTGATTATTTTAGCAATCTCAGTACAAAAAGTTTCTCTATGGTCTGCATCAACAAAGATTAAATCATAGTTCTCCATAGTCTCTTTAACAAACTCTATGGCGTCACCTTTATAAAAATTTATCTGATCGCTTTCTAGATATTCTTTATACTTGTCACATATATTATGAGGTAATTTCATATCTATTCCATCAAAGTGAGAATCTATAGGAAGAGATTCTCTAATTAAGCTTCCACTAACACCTTGAGCTACCCCTATTTCTAATACTCTTTGTGGTTTTAGTTTTTTAAGTAACGTGTATATAATTCTGGCCTCATTATAGTCTAAAGTACCAGATCCCGCCCATTCTCCATCATAATCTGCATGTGCCTTAATAGATTGTTCTAAAAACCAATCATCCCAAATTTTGTTAAACTCTTCTGTTTCTTTTTCCCACGCGGAAAAAAAATTATTTAATTGAGAAATTATAGGTAAAGTAACTTCGGAATATTCTTTTGTGTCTTTTTGTTTAATCATTTTATACCTCTTTATATAGTATTATACACAAATTTTTAAAATTTTCAAGTTGCTAGTTTGATGGGCAAACTATAAAATTAAAAAAAAGGGAGGTGTAACCCTCCCTTTTTACGTTGTTTTTAGAATTTGTGCTTAAAACTTAAATTTTGCTCCAACAGTAGTTTCTGTGTGTTTAAAATCATCATCCCAATCATTGTCGGCATAAATAGTAATTGCTCCATCAAAAGAATAATCTATATCTAATTCTACACTAGAAAAATTCATGTTAAGTTGATCAGCGGCTGTGTCTTCCCAGTTTAGTCCTATAGTACTACTGATAGAACCCCAAGTACCAGTTGTATCAAAATATCCTGTAGTAATTTCTGATTCTAATGCTTTTTCAATTCCAATAGTTTTTGTAATGTTATCTTCTGCAAACGCAGATAAGGGTGTTGCAACTATCGCTGCAATTAATAGTTTTTTCATTGTTTTGATTCTCTCTTGTATTTCATATAAAAAGTCCAGCTAGTTAGCGGGACTTAAGGTTAGTGGTACTTCTGTTGCTAGGCAGTACCCGCCCCGTGAGACTATGCCGCTAATTGACATGGCCTACTCGCATCTAACCCCATCCACTTGCTCCATTCTGCATAATAATGACGCATGCCAACTTCGTCATGAATTGTACTGTTTTCATGACGTCCGTGTAGAATGTTCCTAGATTCGGTACCCTCTCTCATTGTAGTACCTTGACCAGCAACACCAATAAGGTCTTCATGTAGGTTGCGACCGAAGGGTCCCCAAATAGAGTTGTGGTGTTTGATTCTTGTTTGTCTTTCTTCTGGTGTATCTTTCTTTAATCCATATCCTCTAAATTCAATAAGCACCTTATTAGGTCCAAGAGGCGTTACTGAGTCTGAACGATAGGCGGAACCACGAAGGTTGAAGTTATATCCTGGGAAGAGATCGACCATGTACCACTGGTTGGGCGGCAGATTGGGAAAAGATAGTTCCCCGCGATCTTCAAATCCGTCATACTCTTCATAGTTAACAGTAAAGCTAGACACATTAACGTGACCATTATCAAAAGGAATATTCTTTCTAGCGAAATATTCATCATTAAATCCTGACACTCTATTAAAATAATGCATAAAATCGTGGTAGAACTCTGAGTTAGTATCATGCCACAGTTTATAGTTTGTATCAATCACAGCTTTGTGATAATGGAATACTTCCATTTCTTCTGTGTCAATAGCATCAGCAATACAATCAAAAGCTCCTGCTGTCCATTCTTCAACACTCTGTGTAGGATTAGGATCTAGTGTTACCCATACCATACCGCCATGTTTTACTTCACAATGTAACCTAGGTTCTGAAGTTACTATAGGAGCAGCAAAAGTACCAGATACCTGTTTAATATCATAGTTCTTATACGCTCTAACTTCTTCATCCTTGAAATTATAAACAATAATGGAAACTCCAGCAATGGATGATGTTCTGAAGTTGCCTTCATTTGGCATCTCTGACATATGACAAACAGGAACCCAAACTTTTGAAAAAATATCTTCTTGTTCTTGCTTGTAAATATCAAAACTATTATAAATTTCACTACTAATAGCTTCTACTTTTGGTTTTGTTAACCAGGACTTATGATTTCTTGGCGCCATTTGTACCTCCTTTAAAAATGCCACTTTCTGTTGCTAGGCAGTGGCCGCCCCGTGAGATTATGCCGCTAAGCGGTAATCCTCGATTGCGAAATTATCATTTGCAATTGTTGTTTTCTTGCGGTTAAGGTCGCTTGCGCACCTGTTTCTCGGTTTAGTTTTTACTACGTCTGTCGATCCTATTTCGCCCCCATCATAAAGACACTGAGCCTTTTGGTTTACAAATATACTTAACACTTGTCCAATTTCCATCTAGAGGAATCTCTTCGTAAAGTTTTTTTGTTGCTTCACACGTGTTTTTATTATCAAACCACTGAACATCTTGAGTTCTACACTCAGAATTCATACAAGCTGTTAATAGTATATGCCAAATAATTTCCATTTAGTGTCCTTATGGTGGAGGCGGCGGGTACTGCCCCCGCGTCCAGTCCGTTTATTCTACTGCTCCTCAGACGAAACAATATCTTTTTCTTTTGAAATAATCTTAGTAAACCAGTGAGATTCTTCTCCTAATTGTTCTTGTAGTTTAGAAGCAGACACTTTAGCTTTTGAATAAGAATCAAATTTAATAGGGTGTTGAACACCATCTATTTCGTCAGCCATGATTCCTATATCACTTGATTTCATGCTGTGTATTTCTACTATATAATACAATATTTTAGCTTTCTTAAATTCAGAAAAATTTATGTCCTCTGTTTCAACCAGTATATGAAATCCTTCAGAATCTTTTTGTATACTGCTTTTTAAAGTATCTGTCACATTAATTTTCTTCTTCTTTTTTACGTTCCATTCTTCTTATTCTTGCTACAGCTTCTTTATGTTTTAATCTTCTTTTTTCACCTTTAGTCTGATGAAATCGTTTTTCTTTTAATTTTTTAAAAATACCTTCAGTATTAAGTTTTCTACTTAATGCTTTATAAGCTTTGCTTACATCATTATTTCTTACTTTTATGTACATTATAATCCCAACTTTTGTAATGATTCTTTTAATGTTAGTTTAGACTCTAACTTCTTATGTAGAGTATCATTTTTAAATACCAGTACGCAAGGAAAAAGTTTAATACTTAAGTCCATTGCTTTTTGTGACTGATAGTCATATATTTCTGATTGTGTAATAGAGGGGTGACGTTTTTTAATTAAATCAAATAATGCACTAATGTATGTACGATTATGTTCATTTTTATAGAATCCAACTAGTTTATAATTCATATTCGTTCTTGCCTATATGATAAGTTTTTGTTATTATATATCTAATGAGTTTTTAAGTATTATTTTTGACTCATTATTTTAATTAGTATACAAAAATGTTGATTATCTGTCAATATTTTTCTTAAATCAAACATAAAAAACAGCTTTTGCATTTGCTAAAAGCTTAAAAATTACTTATAATAGGATTATAAAATAAAATGACAAAATACTTAGAAGCAAAAACATACTTTACAGACTTGTCTGATAAAGGGGTAGTTCAAGCAGATGAACTATTTGAAGAAGCAGAAAATGTTAGATCATATCTAGGAGATATTGCTTATGCTAGATTCATAATTAATTGTTACGAAGATCTATTTACAGTTCAAATTCCAAATATTCAAAAAGGTAGTATTAATGGTTAAAAGTAAAACAAGCATGTTTAAAGGTTACTATTCTTTCAATTCTTTAATTGAAAATGTTTATTATCTAGCTAAATGGAATCCTAAAGAAGCCATGTCTTGGTTAGATGAAGCAAGAAGTTTAATTAATTCTGAAATTCGATTAGAGAGATATAACAAGGTAGTAGAACAAGTTAATTATTTTCTTGACCAGTTTGAAAAAAAACCTTATTATGATAAGAAAGAAGTTTGGGGAGCTTTTTCAGAAGAGCGAGCTTCTTACGCTTTTGAAATTAACGGAGATTATTAATTATGATTAATCCTTATGAATTCGCATTAAAACGTATTAAAAAAATTGTAAACTATGACGCAACTGAAGAAGAAAAGCTTGAGGCTTTAGATAAAACCTTAGTTATACTAAGTACTAAAGTAAAAGATAAAAACTGGTTTTATAACCATCCGTCTTTTAATGATAGATTTTATTCAGACTATGGTACTGAAAAAACTAGTAATAAAATAAATCTTAATAATCCTTGGCATTTATTTTATGTATCATTACTATCAGTTACTTCACTAAAAGAAGTAGTAAAAGAAATTTGGTTCTTAGAAAATTCAACTAACTATAGAGATTGGATTGTAGAAAATGTCCGAAAAAAGAGAATCTTATCATAACTATATGAAAAGAAAACTTAGAGAAGCGTGGGATAAAGAAGAAAAAGATAGAATTCTTTTTGGAACAAACTCTAGAGGTAAACAAGAAGATTTACTAAATTATGAAATACCACAGCTTAGAGCAAAAATAGCGTCTCTTACTCAAGAGGTAGAAATCTTAAAAACAGATAATGCCGAATTAACAAAATGTTATTATGAGATTTTAAGGAAATTAGATAATGCCTGAAGGCCCTGAATGTACTATTGTAGCTAATCAATTACATGATTTTAGCGTTAATAAAACTTTAGAGAGTATTGATACCCTTACTGGTAGATATACAAGAAATTTACCTGCAGGATTTGTAGATTTTACTTCAACTCTGCCTAAAAAAATATCAAGTGTTTCTAATAAAGGTAAATTTATTTATATGACTACCGAGCCTAAAGGAGTAATTTTTATTACTTTAGGTATGTCAGGTACTTTTAAAACAGAAATTAATAAATATGCGCGTGTAAAATTTTCTTTTAATGACAAATCAGAACTTTTCTATTCTGATATGAGAAATTTTGGAACATTAAAGTTTTTTACAGGAGACGATGTAGATATTGCTTTACAGAAAAAATTAAAAGAAATTGGCCCGGATATGCTAAATGATCCATGCCAATGGTCAGATTGGTTAAAAATTTGTCGTAGACGGAATACAAATTCTATGGTAAAATTCTTAATGAATCAAAAAAATATTTCTGGTGTTGGAAATATATATAAAAGCGAAGCACTATTCCTAGCTGGTATTGACCCAAGACGTACTATTGAGTCTTGTTCTGATGAAGAACTAAGTAAATTATATACTGCTGTTAAAGAAGTGTTAAAGAGTAGTTATGAATCTGGGGGTTCTACTATAAGGAACTATAGTGATTTGTATAATAATCATGGTAAATATACAGCATTTCCTTCTCAACCAAAAGAAATGTTAGAATCACGTTGGGATAATAGAGTAATGATTTATGGAAGAAAACAAGATATTTATGGCAATGATGTAGTTAAACTACGTCTTGATGATGCTAGAACAACATATTTTTCACCCAGTATACAAAAATGAATTATGAAAGTTTAAAAGATAAAATAGCTACTATTTTATTAGACCATCCTGCTGATTTGTTTGATGATGATAAGGGGTTATTATTTGAAACAGATACTTGGGAATTAGTAAATGATAGAGATCTTCCAGAATATACCGAGGATACTAATGATAAAGAGTACGAAGATTTATTAAAAGAATGGGATGCAAAAGCTGTTGGATCTGCTAATTTAATAGTAGCCAATACTCTTTTAAAAAAAGTATTATCTCAGAACGTAGATATTTTTAAGGAACTACAAAGAGTATCTGCTAATAATACATTATTTGAAACAAAAGAATCTACTGATGAGTTGTTTGACCTCATAATGTCAGATTTAGAAAACGAAAAAATTATTAGAAAAAAACCAGAATTTATAAGACAAAGTTTTAAAATAGTAGGGGGAACAGATGTCTGAATCAATAGTGCAACTAGATAAAAATGAAGTAAAAACCGCAATTAACTCTATTGTTGATGTGATGTATGAGATTGAAGCAGCTAGAGAAACAGTTAATGAAGTTGTTAAAAAACTTAAAGCAGACTATGGTTTAGCACCGTCTGTAGTTAGAGCAGCTGCTTCAGCTATTCATAAAAGAAATAAAGAAGAACTAGAAGAGAAAAATCAAGCTGTTCTAGAATTAGTACATTTATTTGACTAATTATATCTTGGCATAACCCATGCCTTAAAAGTGGTAGCGTCGGGGAAAGACCCGAGGTATTGCTAACCTCAAGCAAATTTTTAAAATTAAATATAGGCTCTGCGACAACTTGTCACGGCGCCTATTAGCACGTCTACGTGCTAGTTTAGGAGATAAAAATGAAAAATCTTATTAATTTGTTAAGAAAATTTAATAATAAATCAGGAGATGCTGATTTATTACGTTGGGCACAAACAGAGTACGGAAACGACTGGCAATATGCGTACAGTCAAATGAAACTAACAGGTAAAGCACCAATTACAGGAGTAAAAAACTAATGCAAGCGATAATGACACAAACATACTGCACATTCTGTGATGCAGTAACAAACACACTAAATAAAATGATGAGCATAACCGAAAGCATCGGCAAAGCAAGAGCAGCAAGTGCGCTTGCACAGATGGGTTATTACGAACAAGCAAAAAAATTAATGATGGAGAACAAAAATGACTAAATTATTAAAGAATATATTTAAAATGAACTTTACAGATGCAAAAACTGGTGGATGGCCGGGCACCCCTATGGGACAACCATTAAAGTATCGTGAAGCAGTTTATACAGTAGCAGAACTTGAAAAGCGTTTAAATGCTGAAGTAAACGGATTTACACAGCGATAGAGTATTTTTACACTAGATAAGAAAACGGTTAGTTATTGGGCGTCTAAGTTAGACGCCCTTTCTTTCATAAAATACTTGCTAAAAATTCATAATTATAGTATAATAATAGTTATGAAAAAAGAAATAATTTATGTTAATGATCCCATAGTTTTATCTTGTCCAGATAAATCACACCCTTTATTTACCATTAATATAACAGAAGAAAAACCTATTGCAGTTTGTTATTACTGTAGTAAAACATGGATTTTAAATAATGGAAAACTTAGATAAATACGATTATACAACAACTGTAAAAACCGAAACTCTTACTACAGGCAGAACCTACTTTACTCCTGATGGGGATTATGCTAGTATTACTACTCTTTTAGGTAAAACAGCAGACAAAGCGTGGTTACAGGCATGGATTGATAAGGTAGGCGAAGAAGAGGCTAGACGTGTATCAAAAGAAGCAACCGATAGAGGAACTCTTGTTCACGAAATAGCAGAAAATTATTTTAATGGCGAAGATGTCACAGAAGAAATAGCGAAACAAGAACTTGTTACCGCACAGATGACTCGTAACTTAATTAAAGCGGTATCAACAGGTGTAGAAGAAATATGGGGACAAGAAGCTGTATTATGGAGTAAAAAATTAAAATATGCAGGACGCTCAGATATGATCGGTATTTGGAAAGGCAAACCTGCTATCATTGATTTTAAAACTTCTCGCCGTAAAAAATATGTAAAACAAATTAAAGATTATTTTTTACAAGGAACAGCGTATGCTTTTGCGCACAACGAAATGTATGGAACTGATATTAGAAATTTAGCTATTGTTATTACTGTTGAAAACGGAGAACCACAAATATTTGAAACTAGTGCAGTACATCATTTTTCTGACTTACAAAATAGAATTAAACAATATCATAAAATGAAAAAAGAAGGAGTAATTTAAATGACTTGGACTAAGAAATAAAAAATTATAACGGTCTTCGAGTAATAAAAAGAGTTGACTAATAATGTAATTTTAAAATAAAACAGGTTGACAAATATGTGGAAAAAGGGTAAAAATTATATAGATAGAAAATTAGAAACTTATTTTATGAGTCGTCCAAATTTAACAGATGCAGACGCTCGTTTAATACGTAGTCTAATTAGAGATCAAATGAAGTATGGCAAACTAACTACTAATAAGTGGAATTTAGTAAAAAAACTATATGACCAATATCAAGAAAAAGGAAGATATGGGTAACATATTAGACCAATTACAAGAGCATAAAATAACACCGCCTAGCGTTATTTTAACTGATAGCGCAAAAACATATATGAAAGAGATGGCTGACTATCATAAGCAGCGTTATGTCTTTTTATCTGTTACTGGGGGTGGTTGTAGTGGCTTTCAGTATAAATGGGATTTTTCTGATATAAAAGGTTTGGGAATTCTTGTAGACAATGTTTTAGTTATTGATGATATGGCTGAAATGTTTGTTTTAGGATGTACAATAGATTACGTAAAGGAATTAGGAGGATCATACTTAAAAGTGGTCAATCCTAACGCTACAGCATCGTGTGGTTGTGGTGAAAGTTTTGCAGTGTGACGATTACAAATATACCATTAACAATGTTAGGAGCACAAACGGCTGATAAAGACGGTCATAGGCTTACTTATGTTGCAGCAAATAATGCTATTGAGCTTGTTCCTACTACCGACCCTGTTTTTAGTATTCCAGATTCTTCTGTTGTTACTGATAGTAGATATACAAATTTTTTATTACAGGCAGACCCAGCTGGAACAGATAATCAAGTTGATGCCTCTACCAGCGCACATACTATTACAGAAAATGGTAATGTAACTTCAACCGCATTTTCACCATATCATCCAGGTGGGTATAGCGCTGAATTTAACTCTGCAGATGCTTCAGTTGCGATTCCTGCAGCAACAGGTAGTGAATATAGACTAGGACCAAATACGGGTTGGACTTTAGAGTTTTGGGTAAATTCAATTGATTTTTCCCAAGCGCAGATTGTATATCTTCAAAGAAATGCACAGGCGGCACAAGGTACTATAGTATCTATAGCTACTAACGGTGTTATGACTTTCTATCAAGGAGATGCTGACATTAACGTATGGGAAGTACAAATATCTTGTGGTACTATAACTGCTGATACTTGGCACCACGTAGCAATAGTAAGAAATGGTAGCGGTTCAAATAACTTTACAACATATCTTGATGGCACTCAACAAAATCAAGCTACGTGGTCTGGTAGTAGTGTTAATAAACAAGTTGTTGGTTATATAGGCGGAGGTAATAGCTCTTATAATTCTGATAATAGAGAATTTGTAGGTTTTCTGAGAGATTTTAGATATTCAGAAGAGGCTGTTTATACAAGTGATTTTACTGCTCCTACAGAGCCTTTAACTGTTCTTGCTACCACTAAATTATTGTACTTTAATGGAGAACCTTACATTGCAGACAAAGCAAGTGTTTATGGGGCTCCTACTGTTACTTCTAATGTTAGTACTACAAGGGTTGGACCTTATAACTACTATCCTTATACAAAAGCAGAACATGGCGGTTCTGTATACTTTGATGGAACAACTGATTGGCTAGATTTTAATCCAGGTGCAGATATTGCATTTGGGACTGGTGATTTCACAGTGGAAATGTGGGTTTATCACACAACTACTCTAGGTGCTATAGCAATATTAGACACAAGAGGTGGTGGAACTGCAAATTGGGGTTTATTTAGAGATGTTTCTAATGGCGGAAGAATACAATGGTATAACGGATCAAGTAATACTTATTCAACAGGTACTGATAAATGGTCTGCTGAAAACCGGTGGCTGCATATAGTATACTGCAGATCAGGTACTACAGGTTACTTCTTTATTAACGGTAAATTATTAAATACACAAACTGACTCTGTTAACTATAGCACTTCTTCAACTGAAACCACAATCGGAGCAAGATACAGTCAAGACACCATATTTTTTCAAGGATACATGTCTGATGTAAGAATTGTAAAAGGAACCGCAGTTTATACATCCGCATTTACTCCGCCAACTGCCCCGTTAACTCCAATAACTAATACAACACTACTTACCTGTACAAATAAGAATAAGTTCTATGATGCAAGTGGTTCTACGCCAGTGTTAACAGCATATAATAATATTACCACCAGCACTTCAGAAGTTGCATACACTGGTACCTCACTATATATTGCCGGAAGATCAGATTATTTACTATTTGATGGAAGAGAGATAGAATTTGCCCAACTTCCTGGCGATTTTACACTAGAACTAGAATGTAAATTGACTTCTTCTACTATGGCATACGCTTTTGTCCTTAGATTACAAGATGATAGTGGTAACACAGATAATGCTATTATAAGATTTGGAGATTCGGGTTATGGTTATCATTTACAATTTATTATTGACAATGCTGGTGGTACAAGTAAGGTTTACAGTATTAGTCTGGTTCAATCAGATTTTACTACTGATTTTAGGCACATTGCGTGGACAAGAGAAGGTGGTGTAAATAGAATCTTTGTTGATGGTACACAGTATAATGTTGCAACAGGAGCAAACCCATCAACATTCTCTTCAGCATCGTGGTCAGACTCTACAACAATAAAATTTAACGGTTCTAACGGTATCAGAGTAGGTATAGCATCTTATGCGCCTCTTGGATACTTACAAAATATTAGAATTACAAACGGTCTAGCAAGATATACTGCTGCCTTCACAGCTCCGACATCAGAATTTAACGGATAATAAAGGATATATCATGGCAAAATATGAAAGAACTTCTTCTGGCAAGATAAAATATTCTGGACGTACTTTCGACGGCTTTAATAAGCCTCGTCGTAGTGATAGAGACGGTAAAAAAGGTATGGTTCTTGCAAAAGAAGGTGAAAAAATTAAACTAATTCATTTTGGTGATTCGTCTATGGGTCACAATTATTCTCCCGAAGCTCGCAAGTCTTTTAAGGCTCGTCATGCAAAAAACATTGCAAAAGGTAAAATGAGTGCAGCTTATTGGGCAGATAAAGTATACTGGGCAGGTCCGAGCGGTTCTAAAAAATCACCGCCAAAATCACAAAAATATACAAGAGGCATTAAAAGGAGAGACTAGTGGCCGGAATTAAACGAGTAGATTTTTCTAATATTGATACTACAGGTGTTTCTGCAGGTCAGCAAGCAGTTTACATTGCTGCAAATTCTCGTTTTGAGTTTGTAGCCGCTGATTATGTTGCTGTTGCCGGCGGTGGCGGTGGGGGTGCCCCAAGCGCTCCTGTTGTATTATTAGGACAAACTTCTATAGATATAGTCGGTGGAAGAACCACTGGTAACGCTGTTCAACTCAATATCGAGAGACTTCCAATTTCTTCAGATTCTAATTCAACTGATGTTGGAGAACTTAACGCTCCAAGTGATCCGTTTGCTACAGGAAGTATGTCTTCTGAAACAGACGGTTACTATGGCGGCGGCCCAGCCTATAACCCATCTACAAGTAGTTGGACTTATTTTAAAAAATCTTTTGCATCTACTTCTGGTTCTGTTAGTGCTAGTACTACTGGATACTCAAATCCTTTACACGGATACTCGTACGGAATTAACGCCGATCCATCTCATGGTATTTGGTTTGGTAGAAGTCCTGCAGGAGGCAATTCATCTAAGTTTAATTATTCTTCTGATTCTATGTCTAATCCAGGTTGGGTAACACAAAACGGTGAGTATCAATTTTGGGTTAATACTTCCTCTAGTCCTACCCACGGATATCTTCATTCTGGTAGTCCTGGAGGAAGTGGTGGAACAGGAATAGATAAATTTCCTTTTTCAACTGGAGGCAGTCTTGCTAGTGTAGGGGATTTAACTGTCACCCATTATACAGGTAGTGGAACACAATCGGACACACACGGGTATAGTTATGGAGGATATACTCCTACAAACACACAATCTGCAATAGATAAATTTCCTTTTAGTTCAGATACAAATGGTATAGATATAGCAGAACTATCTCCCTCTGATCAACATGCGTACTTATCTGTCGGTGCTGTGGGCAGTGCTACTCATGGTTATTCTTGTGGAGGATCTAACCGTGCCGCTACTACAATATATGGAGATATTATAAAGTTTTCTTTCTCATCAGACTCAAACGGGGTTGATATAGGACAGCTAATAGCAGTTAAGCGAGTAGGATCAGGAACTTCTGTATAGGAGAATATTATGTCAGTTAGAAATTTAGATATTGCTAGTTTAGATACTTCAGGAGCTCAGTACGGAGCTAATTTAACCTATGTAGCATCTAATGCTGCTTTTGAATGGGTTTCGGGTACGTATACGATCGCTCCCTCTTCTGAGCCCTTTCAAGGAGAGATAGCCGGTTATAATACTAATGGTAATAATCCAGCCACAGCACTCATTCAAAAATACTCTTTTACTTCTGATACAGGTAGTACTAATATAGGAAATAGAACAGTTGCTGTATATGGATCAATTGGAACATCTGGTGCAACACATGGCTATACAGCAGGAGGTACTGCTCCAGCACCTGGTACGCTAGATACGGTAGATAAGTTTTCTTTTACTTCAGACTCAAACGCTGTAGATGTGTTTGAATTAACATCAGCTAGAATTTATGGAACAGGGCATGCTTCTACTAGCAATGGCTATATAACTGGGCCTGGTGGCCACCCTTCTATCGGTATTGATAAATTTCCATTTTCTTCAGATACTCCTTCTACAGGCATAGGATTTTTAACACCATCTTCTCCTTTTTACCCTAATAGAGCAGGTGTCTCAAGCGCAACAGATGGTTACTCAGTTCATGCTTTAGTAATGGATAAATTTCCTTTTTCTTCTGATACTAATTCAACTAATATTGGAAGTATGGCTGCTCCTACAACAAGAACACATGGTACGGCCGGACAAAATTCTGATACAAATGGATATGCTTCAGGATTTTTAACTCCTCCTGCTACATATAATAATTATATTAGTAAATTTCCTTTTGCCTCAGATACAAATGCTGTTTCAAATGTCGCAGCATTAACGCAAGCACGTTCTCGAGCAACAGGTACTTCTTCTACAACCAATGGGTATACGGCTGGCGGTTTTACGCCTGGTGCTTCAAATAGAATAGATAAATTCCCCTTTGCTTCAGATTCTCCTGCTAGTACAGTAGGAAATTTGGGAACTGGAACCCAATACGCAGCTTCTCAACAAGTATAAACGGCAGGAGTATAAGCAAAAATGAAATGTAAAAAATGTGAGCACGATTGTCACTGTAATTGGGATGCGTGTGATTGTGGGTGTGATGTGTGTCATTGTGGTCGTACAATTACTGAAGATAATTATCCAAGCGAATTACAAGAAGATTAGGAGGAATCATGCGTAGAAATCAACCAAAAAAAATTGAAGAATATATCGAAATTAGAGTATCTCAACTAAAAGATGATATGAATAAAGCACATGATGATCATGATAAAAACTGGTATAATAGACTTATACAAGAATTAAATTGGGTTAAAAATCAACATCATAATTGTTATATAGAAGAAAATATTTCTTCAGACGCTATTAGATCAAGTATGAATAACTTTTAGTAAAGGAGTAAAAATGAATATTGATAAATTAAGAGAGGAAATTGCAGCAGATGAAGGTGAAGTACATGAAATATATCTCGATCATCTCGGCCTTCCTACTTTTGGCATTGGTCATCTGGTTAGGGACGACGATCCAGAACATGGATGGGAAGTCGGCACAGCCGTCAGTAATGATAGATGTGTTGAAGCCTTCAATGAAGATATCAAAACAGTCGTGTCTGACTGCTACAAACTATACCCAGACTTTGACGATTTGCCAGAAGAAGCTAAAAGAATAATCGCTAACATGATGTTCAACATGGGTCGCCCTCGTTTATCTAAATTTAAGGGAATGAAACGTGGTGTAGACGCTCGTGATTGGAACGCAGCAGCAGATGAAATGGTTGACTCGCGATGGTATCGTCAAGTAACAAATCGTGCTGAACGCTTAGTTAAACGTATGAGGTTGGTATGATCTGGTTAGAAAATTTTTTTATAAGATTATTTAAAATGAAAGAACAACCTAAATACTTAGGAGGTAAAAATGAAGTGGATTAAAAACAGATTATTAGAAAGAACTTCTTGGGACGGAATAGTTCTTATTGTTACAGGAATAGCAATGGTTATAACTCCTGTAACTCTTATCGCTTATGGAATGATTGCTTATGGCGCATGGACTATCTGGAAGAGTGAGTAATGTTTAGACTATATGTGCTAATTTTTATTGTAGCGATACTGGGTGGTGTTGGTTATAGTGCAAAGTACTATTACGATACCACCCAAAACACTATAGCCACATTAAGAGATAATAATGCAAAACTAGAAGTTGCTGTTGATACTGCACAAACCAGTGTAGAAACATTACAAGGCGATATAGTTAAATTAGGTAAGCTAAATAAATCTTTACAACAAGATTTACAAAAAGCTGAACAATATGGAGACGAACTCAGAGCAAAACTATCGAAGTTAGATCTGGTGGTAGAAGCTCTTAAAGGTTCAAAAAGTTTAGAAGGAAAGATGAATGGTGCGACAGCAAATTTGTGGCGTGACTTCATGGGCGATACTGGCGGTAATGCTAAGCGTCCTCTTCCTAACTGGTTGCAGCCGGTTCCAGCCGGAGCCGGAAGTCAAAGTAGTAACCAAAGTGGAGAGAACTCAGATACCAACAGTAGCAGCACCGAAGCCACTAGCTCTCAGTGATACTAGAGTTTTTGTAGTTACAAAAGATAATTATGATGAATTCGTAAAAGAGTTCACTGAAACATATGGTGATCTTGCTTTTGTGGCTCTCAGTATGAAAGATTATGAAAACCTGGCACTAAATATATCAGATATTAAAAGATACTTGGAACAACAAAAACAGATAATCTTATACTATGAGAAAGCTGTAACTGAAAAGGATTAAAAATGAAATATAGTTTAGCTATGTTTGCAACGCTTTTTGTAATGTCACAAGCGGTTGCAGATGATTTTTTACAAATGAGAGAATTTAGAAATAACCTTTGTTATGACGGCGATACTTGTTATGTAATTGCCCCTACACTTCCAGAACCGCTTCAAAAAATGAGTGTCAGGATTTTAGGAATTGATACTCCAGAAATTAGAGCCAAATGTGATGAAGAAAAGAAGTTAGCACTTGAAGCCAGAGCTTTAGCTAATAAACTATTTAGAGAAGCAAAAGATATTGAATTTGCTAACTTAAAATGGGATAAATATGGTGGTCGAGTACTAGTCGATGTTTATCTTGATGGTAAGTTATACAAAGACGAAATTATTAATGCTGGATTAGCTAGGCCTTATGACGGTGGGACTAAAGAAGAATGGTGTAAATAATGATTGCAAAAATGTTTGAAGATACTTTATGGATTTATACTGCTATAGCAGGCTCTCTTTTAGGTGCGGCTTTTTTAGCTTATTTTAAAGATACAAAAGCTGGTTTGTGGTGTTACGCTAAACTTGATATATTTCTTGATTATTTAGTAGAGCGCTATAGTTGGAATTGGTTAAAACAACCTAAAGATGCTTGGAGAAAAAAGTATCCTCATGTAACTAAAAAAATTGATGAGTTAGAAACTAGAATTAGAATACTAGAGAATCAAAAATTAGATAACAAACCCTCAGAAAATAGTTATCAAGATTCAATATAAGAAAGGATTAAAAAATGGCAGAAGATATTAAAGAAGCAGGATTTCACCCTGCAGATTCTAATGGTGATGGCACTGTAAGTAACGAAGAACACGCAATGTACTTAGAATTTAAAAGAAAAGAAATGGAAGATGCCGATGCTCAAAGAGATGCTATGAGAAAAATGACTTGGTTTGCTTTAGCAGGTATGTTATTATACCCAGCTGTTATTTTAGGAACTTCTTTTTTAGGCTATGATAAGGCTGCTAATATTATCGGAGATATTGCACCTACTTATTTTGTGGCAATTTCTGCATTAGTCGCAGCATTTTTTGGTGCTGACGCACTAAAGAAGAAATAGGTGACATATGAGGAATCAAATTATAGAACAAGCAGAGTTTTGCTCAAAACTTTCTGACATAGTATATACAAATGAATCTAAAATTAGAAGCAGGTTTTTGGGATCTGTTGAAGATATCAATAACTTTGTTTTTATTTCCAAAGAAGGAACCCAAGCTGTTTGCTTTACTCAAAGAGGTAATAAATATATTGTTTTCAGAGGTACGGAACCTACCCAGTTTAAGGATATTAAGGCAGATTTAAAAGCATATAAAAGACGTTCTGAAACAACAGGTAGAGTTCACGCAGGTTTTAAAGATGCTTTAGACCTAGTATGGAAAAACATTGAAGGATGGTTAAAAAAACTTCCAACACAAGGACATATTTATGTGTGTGGACATTCTTTGGGAGGAGGTTTAGCTACTCTCGCAGGTTCTAGAATAAAACATAGTATTGTTTATACGTTTGGATCACCTCGTGTAGGTAGTTGGTCTTGGTGTAAAGCACAAACATTTGAACACCATAGGTTTGTAAACAATAACGATGTTGTTACTAAAGTACCTTTTTTCTTGCTAGGATATAAACATTATGGTAATCTACATTATATAAATTATTATGGAAATATAAGAAAATTAACTTACTGGCAAAGAGTTAAAGACCAGTGGAGAGGAAGATATCGTGCTTTACAAAAAATGCAATGGTTTGACGGTATTTTTGACCATAATATTAGTCTTTACCACAGCAAGATAGAAAATGTATTACGTAGCTCTAGTTAAATGCCCGCATTGCGGCACCAATCAAAATACTATTGTAGGGAAGGGGTCATTCTTCCCTACAAATATTTTAAATTGTGAAATGTGTTCTAACTTATTTGAACAACGATCACAGCTTTATAATATTCCTTATCGTTCTGTATTTAATAAAAGTAATAATCATCTTGCTTCTTAGTCTTTGATTTGTTATAATTTCTTATAAACTAAAAGGAGAACCAAATGGCTAAGAAAAAATCAAGAGCGCATCAAGTGTCAAAAGGTGAGCGTAAGTCAACAGCTAGAAAAACAACTTTAGCTATAAAAAATGCTCGTTCTTTGGAATGGAAGATGGAAAACCTAATAAAAAGCTGGTCTAAAGGATTAAATCCTTGGATTACAGTTAATAATCCTAATAAAGAAGAGACTAATAAACGTACGATCCGTATTCGTACTAATGATTATTGGGGTTATCCAAAACCAGCCCAATTAAAAATGAGATTATCGTGAAAATAAATTATAAATATAATGAACCCGCTTTATTAGAAGAGATTAGTGATTATATTGACAATACGTATAATCAACACTATTCGATGAATAATTTTCAAGCTACAGAATTTATTATTGATTCTGGTATGGGAGAAGGCTTTACTCTAGGTAATGTTATGAAATACTCTCAACGTTATGGTAAAAAGGCAGGTAAAAATAGAGCGGATTTATTAAAAATTATTCATTATGGTATATTAGCGTTGCATAATCACGATGTATTAGATAAGGAGAATAGGTAATGAATGTAAGACTAATTAGTTATAGTCAACCTCCAAAAGACTTATATGTGGGCGAAGATATGCAAGAATTAGTAGCATATTGTGCTAGAGTAAGTAATCCTAATAATCAAATGAATAGTGAGACTAGTTCTAAATTAATTAAATATTTAATTAATAATCAACACTGGTCGCCCCTTGAAATGGTAAATGTGTGTTTAGAAATTAATACTACTCGTGATATTGCTCATCAAATTGTGCGTCACCGCTCTTTTTCTTTTCAAGAATTTTCACAGCGTTATGCAGAGCCTAAAGAAATGGGAGAGCAGTTTGTAAGACGTGAAGCCAGACTTCAAGATAGTAAAAACAGACAAAATTCAATAGAAACAGATGATGAAACTTTAAAGAATCAGTGGTTAATCCAACAAGATCATGTTATCGTAGCAGCTAATAAAGCTTATCAGTGGGCTATTGAAAACGGTATAGCTAAAGAACAAGCCCGTGTTGTATTACCTGAAGGTCTTACTAAAACACGTTTGTATATGAATGGTACGCTTCGTAGTTGGATTCATTATATTGATTTACGTGGTGCAAATGGTACACAAAAAGAACATATGGAAATTGCACATGCTTGTTCTAAAGTTATTGTAGAAGTGTTTCCTCTAGCTGAATTTTTATAAACAAGATAAATCTGTCATTTCTAAATGAAAGGGAAATAAATATCTTTTTACTTTAAGAATATCTTTTTCTCCTTCTTCATAAGTAATCCCGTAACATTTAGTTGCGGGATTTTTATATGGTTCACCAATTTTAGGAACTAAGTCTCCATAAAAATAATTAACCATCATATCATTTGAGTTAAAAAAGTATACATCTCTATATTCTTTGTCTAATGCGTGTGTTCTTCCAACCCCAAATTGATTACCTATAGCAGACATATGGGGAAGTTGAGGTATTTCATATTTATACATATCGGCATCGTAAGTTTTTAGTATTCTTTTTTTACTAGTTAAATAATATTTTATTGCATAAAAATCTAATGAATTAAAAAAAGGAATGTTAAACTCTTCTCTTAAGTAATAAGGACATTTTTCACTGAATACTATAATTATTGAATCTTCTTTATATGTAGTATTATTTTTTGGATGATAACTAATCATATCGTGAGAAAAAGTTAAATCTTTAGTTATTTCTTCACTAAAATTTATAAACAATTTATTTTTTAGTTCTAGTATATCTTTTTCATTTGAATTGCTTTTATACACATATTCAACGATATTGTCAGAGTCATATTGAATTTCTACAAACTTATCAGTCATATCCTTGCTCCACGTTTTCTTTTATAAACTTTGCTAGCCTATTAATCCAGAAATATCGAGTCCAATGAACTACTATGCTTACTGGGTTTTTACCGTTCAACACAGCTCCTCCTATTAGTAGTCTGCAATAGTACCATCTTTTATACTTTCTACCAAAACAGTAATTCCAATTTTCTGTTTCTTTTTCAATAATTTCTTCTGGTATCTCTTCTTCTATTTTTGTGAAGTATAATTTATCTTCAATCTTAAACCAGTTTTGAGTTTCATCCATAGTTGGGTCATCCATTATTTCATGATAATCATTAAAAGGATCGTATAGGTTAATGTTAGTCTGTGATTCTTGATAAAAAATTCTATACTGCGGCAGCTTTGCTTTAACAACTTGTTCAGCAAAAGCATCTCTCGATTCTTTAGAACCAAAGCAAACAACAACAAATGATTCTTCCATCCAATCATGCCCTTCGCAAGAAGAACAAGTTAAATACCCTTTTTTATTAAGTATTTCTACTAGAGGCCAAATACCAGGATCTACTTGATATTTAAAATCTTTCATATAAGGAGAGACAGATACACCAACCCAGTTATTACCTGCAACCGTGGCATTAACTCTTCCGTTTTTATGAAGCCAGTTCTTTTTTTCATAATGTTCTTTTCTGTAAAATTCTTTTTTATTCATCTAGGTGTGATTCCTGTAATACATAAATTAAAAGTGTCACTCAATAAAGGAGTTGTTCCGTGCAACCATTCTTTATTTATTTGATCACATATAATTACTAATCCTGTGTAGGGAGTTATTTTTTTAATATCATTTTTTGTTCCATATAAAAAGTCCCTACCTTTCATATCTTTTTCAATATAGTAAATCATAATTTGAACTAACCCACCAAAAGCATTATCTGTATGTAATTCTACATACTCATTTTTATCTGTTTTATACGCTTCAAAAGTTTCTAGCTTATCTAAAAGTTTCTGTAAGTATGGGTCTACTTTTGCATATAATTGTTCGATAAAGAACTCATTAAGATTAGTAGGCATACCTAGTGTAGACCATCCTACTTCTTTCCCTAAATCTTTGTCCTCATTTGGATAAAAAGTTAATGCTTTTAGTTCTGTTTTTATATTTTTAGGTATTATAATACTCTCAAAAGCAAAACCTTTTTTTATTACTTGTTTATAAGTAATCATTTTACCAATATGACTCCTACAAAATTATACGCCTTCCAGAATACTTCATACTTTTTAAATCCTATTTTTTCTACTTCTTGTAAAATAGCGTCCCAAGATCTAATATTCATAGAGGCTCTTAACTCCTTTTCTTTAAACATTATATCATCGTATCTAAAAAATTTAGCTTTATAATCATAGTTAGCAAAAGTAAATACTTCTTGTAACATAGAATCATTAGAATATGTTTTTTCACAAAGTATTAATGCTCCGTTTGGTATTAAAGAATCATATATGTTTTTTAATAATTTTACTCTATCAATAGTAGGTAAAAATTGAAGAGTGAAGGTAGAGATAGCTAAAGAAACATCACTATCAAACTTTAGTTTTCTCACATCTTCAATTTTAAACTCTATGTCTTTTTCTTTCCAGTATGGGGAAAAAGCTGTTTCATTATCTATTCCGATATACGAAACATTATTAGCGTGTGACGCTTTTTTTATTTTCCTTAAAATTTTACCAGTAGAACATCCTAAATCATATACTGTTGTATTATCTTGTATAAAAAATCCAGATACAGTAATAATCATATCTACTAAGTTATTATACGAAATAATACTTTTATTAATATGCTCATCAAAGTTATCGCTATGATCTGAAAAACTAAAACGCATTACTATATCTACTTAATAAATTTATATAACCATTACAACTATTTCTTAAATCTTTTACATGTCTATAATGTTCAGTTAAACAATGTCCTTTCCAATAACAACCGCTACAGATAGTAGAAAGAGTTTTCTTTTCTGTCCAAGCCCATTGTTCAAAACTAGAGTAGTTAGTAAATTCTAAAAAATACTCACTATCTTCTTTGTCAAAAGCTAATACAGCATATTTACCATTTGGAGTAATGTAGATGTGGTCGTCAGAAAAAGCATTATATTCTTTTCTTACACTTCTCTTTATTCTGTTTAGGTTTTGAAATTCAAAGCGTTTTTTTACTGGACTCTCAATCCATTTGATAACAAAGTTTTCAAAATCTTTATGGGTAACAACGTGTTTATTAGCTTGATTAGTACTATAAGGTTTTATTTCTACAGATATAATTGATTTACACATATTTAATTGTTTTATCATAGAATTAATATCTAATTTTAATACTTCTTCAGAAGCAAGAATTAATACGGAAATAGGTTTTGGACTCATCAGCATATTTTGAAATACTAACTTTGATTTTTCTCTTGCGGAAAAATCATATGAGACGGAAAGAGTGATATCATCCTCGAAGAATCTGTCGTCAAGCATAGAAAAATTAGTATTAATATTGATGTAATCATTATAGTGTTTACGTATAACAGACTTGATTTCATAGTAATAGTCTTTCTTGAGCGCTCCAATTTCTCCTCCATATAAGTCTATATGATCTATTTTAGGTATGTTTGATAACAACTTATCTAATTTTTTAGGGTCAATTTTTTTCTGATCTCCAAGTTGTTCAGGAGTTAAATAACAAAAATTACACCTAAAATTACAAAAGTAACTAGGATTTATTGAGACTGAAAACGGTTTATCCACCATCTATAACTAACTCCTTTAATAATTTCATACTCTTTTGGTTCAAATCCAAATTTTTTTAATAACATATCTACTCTTCTGTGACGGCTCAACCCCCAAAGAGGCTTTCCATTTTTTGACTTTACTGCATATTCGCCTAATTTATTAATAGCACCCTTACCTTGATACTTTTTATCTATTAAGATAGTTTCAAGATACTCTCCTCTCTCAATAGATACTACTGTATAATATCCAATAGGTTTATCTTTTAAATATAGTAGATGTACTCTTTGTTCTTTTATTAACTCGATAAAATCATCTTTTTCATCACGTTCTTCTTCTGTCATATTATAGGATAAAGCTATTAGTATTGGTAAGTGGTGTAGTTCACCTTTTTCAACTTTGTACATCAAGAACATCTCCTAATACTCTAATGTCTTGTTCATAATGAATATTGTGCTCTTTTTTTATCTTTGGAGTAATTCTAGTATCCCAAGATATACTTATCCTAGGCAGTTTAGATTGATTAGGTTCTACTTCGTGCCAAACCCATGAGGGAAATAGTATAAATTTACCAAGTTCTGGTTTAATAGTGATGTTGGTTGGGTTTACAGAATGAGTTGGTTTATCAAATGTATCAACATAGTCACCAAATAATCCAGAAAAATCTAGAGTACTATTATTCATCTGTCTACCATACTCATTATATCTAGAAGTATGATTATGTCTTATTTCATCATTTCCAACAGTCATACCTTTTTTAGTTAGCATTTCTAAATCTAGATATCCAAAATCCATCATGTTAGAATTACCTTTTGGATCAACCATTAAAAGATGACTATCATGATCGCTTAACCATATAGTGCCACTTATATGATTGTTAGGATGATTATGAATACCCACATTTTGTCCTTGTGGTAATACATGGGCCCAAGCATAGGATTTTATTTCATAATGGTTAGACTGAAATAAATTATTTTTAATATATTCTTTTGTAGCAGGAACAATATAATTTTTGTATAAATTATCCAAAAGAGGTTCACCGATAGAAAACAGGTTAAATACTTCTGTTTTTTCATCAGGATTATGGTACTTGCTCAGTATATAATTAAATAAATCCTTGGCTAATTGTTTATCTACTGTTCCTAGTAGAACAGGTGTAGGCCATAGTTTTCTATGCGTATACTGATTCATCTATATACTCCGTTAGTTTATCTTCTAGGTTACATATTTCTATTATTTCAGGTGCTAGTTTCTTCATTTTTTTACAGTGCGTCTCTACTAAGTTTAGTCTTTTTATATCGCTGATAGTTTTTTTACAACCATTGCAAATTTTAAACATAGGACAAGTAAAACACGCTTGCTTTAGTGATAATAATTCAATAGAGTTTTGTAGAGGAGTTTCTATTTTCCTCTGATTCATTTCTTTATCAAAATCTATTTCATATTCTTTATCATCTCCAAAAGCTCCACAAGAATAATAGTCACCTCCTGGATTTAAGTTTCTGATATTTGAATCACAATTTCGGTTTTGTGGACAAGTAGTATTAGAAGAAAATCTTTTTAATAACTGAGTAGTATTATACTCCCAATCGGCTAATCCTTGTTTATATATTTTAAGATAGATTTCATATATATCTGCTAAAAGATAAGTATAGTTTTCTAATCCCATTTTAATTCCATTAAGAAATTTAATTTCTGGACCGCTTGCGACAGCATAATTTAGTTTACACACTACTCCCATTTCTTTAGCTAAGAGTACGTTATCTATTGCTCTGTCTTCATTTTCTTTTGTGATTACAGAAATAAAATCAGGTCTATAACCTACAAGATCTAACATTTTATCAGATACTTTCCAAAAATCTTTTTCACTAAATTCTGTAAAATCTCCTTTTAATCTACCTCCTCCATATTGAAAAGAAGTACAAACTCCTACTCTAGGATGCTGAAAAAGAGATAACCATTTAGATGGTTTAGTGTAAAAAGGCCACAAGTTAGTAGTCAAAGATATTGTAGTATCCAAATTATTATCTTCTAAATATTTAATTATTTTCCAATAATAACTAGGTTTCATCATCAAAGGATCCCCACCATTCACAATAATAGTATTAGTGTGTGGAAACCTTTTTAAAAAAGTAAATATTTTTTCGTGTTCCAATTCAACAGATTTAGAATCTGCAATTTTTGTACTAGAACAGAAAGTACACTTAAAATTACAACGCTCTGTTGGTTTAATTATAAGTTCCATCTAACCACTCCCAATAATCTTTAATCCAGCAATGTTCCATAGTACTTTTTTCCGGTAAAATATGGTTTTCTTGAAAGCAACCTAATCCACACCTACTAAAATGGTCACACATTAAGCAGTTAAAGCCCTCTATCCATTTAGCTTCCATTTTATCTCTACTATCATGGGCTAATGCTCTATAATTGCCTCCAACTAGTAAATTACAGTGACCTATTTCTCCATCAGCAGCTATTACTTTTGTTCTTTGACAAGTTAAATTTTTCTTAGTTTCTCCAGATAAATACTTGTTTATTGGTGCTACTTTAGGATAATTAATAGACAGATACTTAAATATGTTTAATAGTTCTACGTCTGTAGGACAGTTTATACTAGCGTTTTTTTCAGGAGTATAATAGTCAAAGTATACATTAAAATGTTCGTACAGATAATCAAAACCTATTATTTCATCAGATAAGAATTTATAAATGTTAGGAGCAGTTAATATTATATTTACCGTAGTGATATACTCTTTGAAGTATTTAACATTACCCATAAACTGTTCAAATTGCTTAGTATTAAAGCGGCCTGCAGGGTCGTAACTAACTGCTAGTTTGATATTCAATCTATCTAGTATTTGTTTTACTCTATCTCTGTTACTCCATACCATATTGGAGGTTATTAGAAATTCACTGTTTTCAAATGATTGCTGACATCTAAGAATTAAATCTTCAATTTTATTCAAAATTTGATTTGAAATCTGATCACTCAAAATCTCTCCGCCCATAAAATGAAATGAAAATTGTTCTTTATTTTGTGAGCGTAAGTCTTCGTAGACGCTTTTTATCGCAAAGTATTTTTCTGGGATAGATTCCACACCCTTAAATGAACTATGATTTTGAGAACAAAAACTACACGCAAGATTACAGTGTTCAAAGAGTGTTACAATAACCTCTCCTAGAGTAGATGCTTTTTTATCTATAACTGTGTTATACATAATCTTCTCTAAAACTGTGGTGATCTTTTAGAGCCCATTCTTTTACTTTTTTAGTGTTTCTCTTTTTTAAGTTTATAAAAGGTTTAAATTTTGTAGTTTTTTCTTCTAAAGAATACTCAGACAACTTATCATAGCGTTTTTCTTTACATAATAAGTAAAAGTATCTCAATAAATAATGTGTAGTTTTATCTTGGTGTTGATATTCTCCTATATTACCCCCAGCATATATAGTATTAATATCTATATCAACTATTTTTCTTAAACTAATATCTCCACTTACAAAAAGCTCCATTAGCTGTTCACTATCAAAAAACCCATTATGCCCGTATTTCATTACTGATTTACGATAAAGTTTAAAGATATTTTTTAAATCATAGTTTTTTAACATATACTCTAGTTCTGGATAAGCTTTTATTTTTTCATCCATAAGCCAGCTATATTCTTCTGGTAAGTTTAAATCTTTATATGTTGCAGATTCATACAATTTTGACCCATAATCAATTCCTTCTATCAAATCTCCTAATTCAAAGAGCTGACACATGACATTCATTTTCCAATAGGTAATTTCGTTTAAAACAGTATCAGCGATTATTGTATATAATTTACTATATAAAATGTCTTTATGTGTATATTTAGTATTAGCTAAATAACTAACTAATTGTAACTCTATTCCTGCACCTTTTATATAAAAATCATCTAAATGATGTTTATTACATTGATTATATATATTTTTAAATTCTTCAACATTTAATAAAGATAATGAGTTCCAAGGCGAGTTTAGATTTACAGAGCCGTTGTCGTGTGCTAAACATGATTTACCATGAAGATAAATATGTTTTTGTAATAATAATTTATAGAAATGATACAAAGACTCGACTGAGTGGTTAGGTAGTATAGATTTTAAATAGGTAGTGAGTACTTTTACATACTCATTTTGTTTAGCAAGAATTACTATTTCAGTATCTTTATTTATATTCTTTAAAGTATTACTAGCAAATAATTTATCAGCATCCGAAAAATAATTCCAAGTATTAGGTATAGGATCATTATACCCTACTAATATTTTAGGTGTTTCCGCATCATAACAAAAATTATAATCTAAATATATTTTATTTACTAGGCAAAACACCAGAAGCAATCCCCGAAACAAAAACTAGTAATGGTACATTATATTTTTCCATCCAACCATATAAGTTAGATTCGTCATAGATATATTCTTCAGCGTAGTGTTTAAAGTATCTTTTTCTACTACCAGAAGTTTCGTATATTTTAAAGATAAAAGGATTGTTAATTAGATTAATTACGTTTTTACCTAAAATTTCAGGATCATCTATTATTTCATAATTTTTTAATTCTTGATTAACAAAATCTTTTAAAGAGTCTACAAAAGACAGTGTTGTAATTGGTAATGATTCTAAAAAATCTGTGGTATTTAGTAACTGTATTCTATGTTCTTCAATAAATTTATCTACATATTCTTCTTTTAACAGCGTAAAAGAGTATAGGTCATCGACTGAACGATTATTGTATTTTAATACGATATATGTCAAAGCTAGTTCAAGTTGTTTACAATTTACTAATAAATTAGTAGTAAAATAGTTACTCAATAAATCATACCTCTCTTCTTGTGAGGTTTTATATAGATTTATTTCAAAATTAATATCTAAATTAGATACATAATTAAGTAGTGTTTTTCCTTTTATATCAGAGTCGTAATACATTATATCAAAAATAATCTCTTCTTCAGAAGAAAAATATTCTTGTAAGTACTCTACATCAATAGGCGCTTTAGTTCTAATTATTCTCATCGTCTTCCCCTTGAACCGTGACAATTACTATGGCAACTTGAGTGACAAGCATCTACAAATACTGTTACTCTATTATTTTTTAATGAATTCCACTGATTATATAAATCTGCTATATAACTTTCAAAATCTGATGCATCTATTAAGTCACCTTCTTCAATGTCATACGTAGCACTATTGTCTGTAACTGTTTGTTTATAAACATCTCCATCATAATGTACATAATCAGTAGTTCTATAAGATATAACTTTGTTTCCGTTACCGCTAGGATAGCCTGTTCTATTAAACCTATATCTGTATGTTGTTATTCTAACTCCACTATAATCACGAGTTAAATTTCTTAAATATGTAGCTAAATCTGCTGCATCTACAATACTGCCTAATCCACTAGTAACAGCGGGTGCTACTGTAGGGGTTCCGATTCTTGAAAAAGGAACTCCTCCACTAGGCACGTTAGTAAATTGATTATAATTACCACTACTAAAAGATGTTGAAGTTCCTACATTAATTATTGGATTAATCTGACTTCTCATAACTTCATTAAATCTATTTACTACAGCGGTTTTACTTACCTCATCTCCTGTATTAATTGCTGACATAATACTCTCCTTGTTTTAACTCCTTTATAGGGGTGTTTTTTAATAATCTAAATAGCTCTTTTGGCGATGGACAATGTGTTTCGTCCCACTCAAGCTGATGACAACCACTTCCGCAAATATCAAAAACATCACATTCATAACATCTAGGATCTCGTGCTGCTTCACAAGCAATTATTTTCATTCGTTTTGGGTTAACTATAAGTTCCCAAATTTCTTCTTCTATTGTTCCATATACTTCTTCAGGTGCTGAGTTAGGACAACCACTAATACTACCATCTGCATTAATGGTAAATAGTTTTTGTTCACAATCTCTGCAAAAAGTTGCGGTTTGATTACCATTAACTCTAGTATTAACCATTGATTTAATAAAAGAATCTTCCCAATTTTTTTTACTATTGTTTTTATATAATTTTAGAAACCAATCACTTTGTTCTTTATTAGTTGGGAATATTTCTGGGTGCAGTTGTGCGTTACCGTGTCCCGTTAATCTTTCAAAATCTACAATATCAACATTGAGAGTGTTTATATACTCTATAATTTCTTGAGTATCTGTGTTACAAAGCTCTTTTGTAACGCTGACAAATAGTGTTATGTAAGCTCCCAAATTTTTTAATCTTAGTACATTTTCTTCCCATAATGCTTTTTGTTTTTCGTTAGAAAATCTAATACTCATGTCCCAAGATGTTCCTATGACACCTTTTAAATCTTCCATAATAAAATTTATTTTGTCTTCAGTTAGTTTAAAAGTAAGATTACTAGTAATACCAAAAGAAATATTCTCCCAGTCTCTTGTTTGATTAACTATATACCTCATATCAGATAGAGGAGCTAAAAAAGGTTCTCCACCGTGAAACTCAAAATGAATATGACTATCTTTATAGAACTCTCTTAATTTTTTCATCCAACTAAGAGTTTTTTCTGAATTAAAAAATATTTTTTTACCATTTATACCATTGGTAAAACAATGTTTACAATTTAATTGACAAGTTTCAGTTGTTTTCAGATATACTGTTATATTCTTCATCTTTTTCCATCTGTAATGTTTGTAACTTTAAATCTATTTCTTTATAATATCTTCTAATACCAAAGCTTAAAGAAATATTTTCTGTTAAATTGTCTGCATAATGTGCTTTATTACCTGGTATATACACAATCTCTCCTGGATTTAGTATGATTTCTTCGTTAGTATCAGGAAATATCATTTTTTTATTTCCCGATAGTAATAAAATTACTACATCATAAGGATCTACATGACTTATAAAACTAGATTTTCCTACTTTTCCCCAATACAGATGACAGTCTATATATTCTTTTTTATTTTGATAATTACATATATCTGATATAAACTCATCATACTTTTCAAAGGCTTCTACTTTAAATGTGTTCTTGCTCTTTGCTTTTATTTTTGATATAGTATTTTTATAAGAGTTTGGAAACACCATATTTTCTTCAGCATTTTCAATGTAAAATACTTTACCATCTCTTATAAAATGATAATTAGTAATAATTTCTATTGGGTTTACTTTTTTATATTTTTCGTATAACTGTTGTGAAAACTTTTGTATATGTTCGGATAATTTCATATGACTATGATAACACTAAATAAGAATTTTAGCAAGAAAAATTTTGCTGCAATTTGTGAAGACTGCGGAGACGACTTCTCTATAAAGAGAAAACAATTAGGCTACAATACGTGTCTAGATTGTGGTGAAGAAAAGCGTATTTTTCCTACTGCTCCTGCGTTTAATAAAGGAGCTTATACTATTGTAACCATGAGCAACATAAAGGATATAGGTAAATGAATCGTAGATATTGGAATGAATTAGCAGATGATTATATTAATGATATCGAAAAATGGTTACATACTCATTGTAAAATATCTAGTGCAAAGAAATTTGCTTTAATAGAGGCAAAACTTGATTGGTCTAAACGTCGTCGTTGTTCTAGGGGTGGTTGGCGTAATGGAGGACCAATTGTTTCCATAGCCATGAGTGTTGCTATTCCTGATGAAAACTACGATGCTCCTCGACGTGTTTATGAGTATGCGTCTTTTGACTCTGATAAAGTTATTGGTGGTTTTTTTACTAACAATCTAGAACACAAACTATTACATCATATAACTCATGAGATGGCTCACGCGGCTCAATATAATCATAAATATTTTCATAAAATGAGCAGACTTAAGCCTCATGGAAAAGAGTTTAAGATGTTTTATTCTGAACTGAGACAGGTATTTCTTAATCCCTTTTTACCAAACCAAGAGTTAATGGAAACAAAGTATAAAAAGCATAAGAATATGGCTATCACTAGTGAATTAACAAATATGGTGGCTGCTAGTAGAGTTTAGTATCAAAAAAGGAAAAATAATGAAAACGTTCTTGCTTATTCTACTTATTTTTGTTATACTTATACACATAATCGCTATTTATGACTACACATATAGCGTCACAAAAAAACTTTATGATTGGTCAAAGGAGTAAAAATGTATAATCTTAGAGAAACTTTAGTACGAGCTACTAGAAAACATTTAGAAGGGCATCTTGATAAACATCTTGCTAATATAGAAGTATATCTAGCTAATCCTGCAGGAATCGGTGAACACTCTGATATTATGGAAGCAATTGAACTTGAACTAGAGCAGGCTTCTAAATATGAAGATATGATTCATACTTTAGAAAACTATATCGAAGAATAGTTATGGGTACACCTAAATGATTATGCCACATCAGTCAGATGAGATCTGTGAAAAATTATTAGCAATAAAAGAAATATTAGAAGATACTGCAGAAATAGTTCATTTACCGGATCAAATGGCTAATATTAAAGAAATATTCCAAGAAATCGAGGAGATAATCGATTTAGATTAGGGCTTCGTAGCTCAGCTGGATAGAGCAACAGCCTTCTAAGCTGTGGGTCGAGGGTTCGAATCCTTCCGAAGTCACCAATGCGGCATTAGCATAGTGGTAATGCACTAGCCTTCCAAGCTATGTAGAGGAGTTCGATTCTCCTATGCCGCTCCAATTTGTGAGAAATTAAATATGACAAATAAGTATGTAGCAGTAAGCGGGGGTTTTGACCCTGTTCACAAAGGTCATTTAGAGATGATTGAGGAAGCAGCAGAATTAGGTAATGTAGTTATTTTACTTAATTCTGATAGTTGGCTTGCTAACAAAAAGGGCAAACCTTTTATGGATGAGGATCAAAGACAATATATTATGAACTCTATCAAAGGAGTTTGTGAAGTTATTGTGATGAGTGACAGTGATGGTACTGCTCTAAGTGGGCTAAAAGAGTTTAAAGAAATATATGGTATAGAGGATAATCTTTTATATTTTGCTAACGGTGGGGATAGGTCTAATACTAATGTTCCAGAAGTTGATTATTGTTTAGTTAATGATATCGAGCTACTATGGAACGTAGGAGGACAAAAAACCTCTTCTTCATCTCATTTATTGTCTAATTGGGCAGGCGAGCATTGTGTTCGTGAGTGGGGAACATGGACTGTGTTAAAAGATTACGGGTCTGTTAAAGTAAAAGAACTTCATGTTTTACCAGATAAAGAATTATCTTTTCAGAAACATGAGCATAGGTCTGAACATTGGTATGTAGTTAAAGGAACTGCGTATGTGTATAATACACGAGTAGTACCTGGTCAAATAGTAAAACAACATGAAACAATTGATATTGATCAAGGAAGTTGGCATCAATTATGTAATTACTCTACTACTGAGCCATTATTTATACTAGAAGTTCAGCAAGGAGACAAATGTATTGAAGAAGATATTGAGCGCGCTTCTTCTCCTACTTACGATTGGAGAAGCAAAAGGGATGGAATTACTAAGTAATGACTTAGACTGTTTAACAACTAATGCTTATTTTGAGGCTAATACTCAATCTTTGGCAGGACAAATTGCTATAGTTTTAGTTGTATTAAATAGAGTAAAAAGCGAAAAATACCCTAACACAATTTGCGAAGTAGTATTAGAAGGACCTGTAAGGGAAAGCTGGAAAACACGCAAGGACAAAACACTAACAGATGATGAACGTATTTTTTATCCCGTGAAAAATCGTTGTCAGTTTTCTTGGTATTGTGATGGAGTAAAAGACGTTATTAACAATCGAGAAATTTGGCTAGATATAAAGATACATATAGAAGAATTTTTAGATACCGAAAGATACGACTTTACAGAAGGGTCTATTCATTATCATGCTTACTATGTATCTCCTGAATGGGCAGACGAAAAAAAATTAACTACGATTATTGGAGACCATTTGTTTTATCGGTAGTAAAAGCTAAAGTAACAAAAATACCAATTGCCAAACTAAATTAATTCTTGTATCATATCAACATACAAGAATTTTTTTTGAGAGGTATAAATGGCAACTATAGTCCCAGTCTCCCTTGGCGGTACTGGCTCCAATAATATAAGTGGAGCAATTGATAATTTAGGTATTAGTGATTCTACAGTACAAACTTCCTTAGATAATGTTAATATTACTACTGTAACCATGCAAGGGTTAACCTTGAATGATAGCCCAGGCACGCCTTCTGTAGTAAATTCTAATTTACATATGTCACAAGGTACTCGTATTAATGGATTTCCTGTAATAGATAATGCTGTCTTAAACAATGCTTCTATTGAATCAGGAGGACTAACATTCACAACAGAAAATGGTAATGCTTTTGTTACTACTGCAAGAGTTATTTTTAAAACTGCTTATGAAAGTAATGTTAAATTTCCTTCTCCTATAACTTACAATGGATACTTTGCAGTAGATCACGCTCATAGTAAGGCATTTTTTAGTGATGGTTATAAATATAATGAGTTATTGACTGCTAATTCTTCCATTCTTCCTAGTCGTAATTTTGGTATTTATGAAGTTGATAATGATGTAGCTGGTGGTGATCTAGTATTAAGAAGTTTTATGGATGTAGGTGGTACTCATCATCAAATTAGAAATATTACAATGTATGGAGCTATTAGAGGAGCCAATACTTTATCAATATATGAATCAGTAACCTTTGGAGATAATGGATTTAGATATGTCGCTAACGATGAGATAGGTGATCAAATAATTGTCGGTGAAGGCGGTATTGTACCTGATACACAGATGCAGATTAACGGTAATTTAAGAATTAACGGTAATCTAGTTATTATCGGTGCCACTCTTACACAAGATATTGCCGCCGGTCGTGTACAAACGAATTTACATCACTATGCCTCTACTACAAATACTTCAATAAATTCTTTAATATTTGGGGTTGATAGCGCTAATACTGACATAAATACTGTTCAAAGTAATTTACATATAACAGGTTCTTATTCTAATTCTCGTATTGATACTGTTCAAGGAAATGTTCATGCATTAGGTGCTTACTCTAATACTAGATTTAGCTCTGTTCATACTAGTATTTCTAGTAATGTTAATTTGGTACAAGGCAACCTTCATTATTTTGCTACAACAACTAACACAGCGGTACAGGGATTACACGCCGATTTAACTTCTAATATTAATACAGTACAAGATAATGTAACTGCTATCCATTCTGGTTCTCAAAAGTTTACTGTTGATAAAACTTTTGAACAAGATGTGCTTGTAGAAGGTAATTTTGTAGTTCAAGGCTCAACATTTACTTCTGATGCTACTAACCTTTTAGTACAAGATCCTTTAATTGTTGTTGCTAATAATCAGGCTGCTCCTGCTTCTTATGATGCTGGACTATTAGTGTACCGTCCTTCTGTGGACAATATGGCTTGGGTTTGGGATGAAGCAAACGATGGTTGGTCTGCTTTTAGTACTACTGATGACGGTACAACAGCAGGTTCTCTTACAGTTACTGGTTATCAAGACGTATACGCAAGAGATGTTCGTCCTCAAAGAGATTTAATATCTCCAAATGTTTATGTAACAGGACAAACTATAAATCGAGTTTTATACACAGGAACAAGTGGTCAAATAGTTACTGATGCAGACTTGACATTTAATGGTACTACTCTTACCGCTCAGTCTGTTGATATTAATGGTGGATCTATAGATGACGTCACTATTGGTACGAACTCAGTTGCTACTAATATTTTAGTTGATCAGTTACAACTTAATGGAAGAACTATAAGTTCTACTGACACTAATGGTGATATAATTTTATCTCCTAACGGTTCTGGTAATGTTCATCTTAAACAAGGAACACAGCTAAAAGTAGCTTCTGCTAATGTGGCTGATTTAACTTCTGGCAGAGTTATTTATGCTGGTGCTAGTGGAGAATTGCAAGACGCCTCTACCTTTACCTTTAATGGTACAACAGTTACTATAAATACAGTAAATATTGATGGAGGCGCTATTGATGGAACTAATGTAGGAGCTACAACACCCGGTACAGGTAACTTTACTACTCTCGAGTCCGACTCACTTTCTGTAACAAATGCTACCGCATCAACTTCAAAAGATACAGGTGCTCTTATCATTACAGCAGGTGGTTTAGGAGTCGAAGGAGCTATTCACGCAGGTGGAGATGTCGAAGCATTTAATACTTCTGATTCTCGTTTAAAGAAAAATATAACCCCAATTGTTTCCGCATTAGATAAAGTAGATTCTATTACCGGAGTTGAGTTTGATTGGAACGCAAGGGAGGCCGGCCTTAATTACAAGCATTTAGAGGGTCACGATGTGGGAGTAATTGCACAAAGTCTTCAAGAAATACTACCAGAAGCAGTAAAAACTAGAGAAGATGGTTATTTAGCTGTTGATTATAGTAGAGTTGTACCTCTTCTCATTCAAGCTATTAAAGAATTAAAAGCAAAAATTGAGGAAAAATAATGGGAACTCCAACTTCAGGACCAATCTCCCTTCAAAACCTTAAGGATTTATACTCTCCCCTTAGAACAGCCCCTGGATCGTTAGACGACTATCGTGTTGGAAATGTTCTTGCACCGGGGGAGAAGTATGGGTATGGCACTTCTAGCGATCCCTTTGTAACATCTTCGATACCTTCTACTCCAGGAACTGCTATTTCTTTAGATGAACTTCATAATATTCAAGCTACTGTTCATCCTGCTCCCACTATTACGGCTACTACTTCTGAAGATACTTTTTTTGGGTTTGATGTTTCGTGGACAGAAAGCACTAATGGAGAAACTGCTAATAGTTGGGAAATAGGATATAGACCTGCTCCCGCAGGAGGAGCATATACGTATGTTAGTACTGATGAAAACGGAACTCCTATTACATCCTCTCCTATTACTCTAAAAATTCCTAATGCTACAACACCCCAAGGACTTCTTCATGAGTTTGTTATTCGTGGCATTAATAATGCTGGAACAGGGTCTCCTAGTGAAAATACTTCTACTGCTTATAAAAAAGCAGGTGTTGTTGATATGGCTTTTGACGCTCCTTCTGCTCCTTTAGGGTCTACAGTAGGTGATTTAGTAGGAGAAGGAGTATCTACAGTACAAATTTGGACTGCAATCGGTGCTGGGGGTAGCACAGGCCCTTATCTTTATACTGGTGGAGATGGTCCTGGAGCTACTGAAGCCCCGACTAGTTATGATGGAGGGTTGTGGTGGGTACCTCATTATACTTATCAAACAGACATGGCAGGGGCTGGAGGGGGAGGAGCAGGCGCTCATGGTTATTATCCTGTCTCTATACCTGTTACACCTGCTACTCCAATTTCGGTTAGCATAGGATCAGCTCCTGCAGACGGTAGTGGAGGTACTACTTCTGTTAATATTAATGGTACTAACTACGTAGTAGCCGGTGGAGGTCTTCAAGGTAAACGAGGTGGTATGCTAGAGGGAAACGCTGATGCTGCTGATGCAGGTATGCCCTATGCTGTAGGATTTATACCTTCTACTCCTTATACAAATGCAACAAACGGTCCTAGGTCTCAACTTTCTTTTTTACAAAAAGGTTATAGACGTCATGGATGGGATACTCAGCCAGAGTTAGCTTCTCCTGCGCCTACAGAAAGTCCTTATGCTATGTCAGTTACTGATAGGTCTATGTTAGCACTTAAACTAGGACAAGCCGGAGATGGTGGTGATGTAGGAACACTTCCTGCAGGTACAAATGCAAAAACCCCTACACACACTAATGACGGTACTGGATATGCAGGTGTCAATTTAGAACATAATAGACCTATATCAGCATGGCCCGGAACTTTCGGACAGATGCAAGGAGCTGGAGGTGTAGGATATACTCTTACTTTTCCTAATACTATGACAGTATCCGGATTTCCAGGAAATGTACCTATCACAGGACCGGCATATCCTGGATCAGGCTCTTTAACCGTTAATAAAGGTTCGGGAGGAAATTGGAAAGCTCCTGTTTTTCCAGCTACTTATGGTAAAATTTATACAAGCGGTAGTAGACAAGGACCTGTAAGTTTTCCAGGTCATGAGGGGTTTAGTGACACCCCTGCTGCTATAATGGGAAATAGTTCTTATGCAGATCAAGCTCAACCAGGTTTTGCTTATCTCAGATTTAATACTAATGTTCCCTCTGTGTCAGCTTATTCTTATTCACAATACGTACCAACCTCAACACCTACTCAGCACACTGCTAATGCTGCTTCTGTTCCAAGTGCTGGAGATGTTTACTTTAATAGAATGATTAGCTACCCACCTGTAGGTCCTTATAGTGGAGAACCTGGTTACTATTATCCTAATCACTCTGCTGGATCAAATAAAGCATATGGAGGTTCTATAGGCGGCGGCGGTATTAACGAGCCTTCGAACACTTCTTTAAGAAAGGTAACTTACTTTCCACTTACCTCTGGGAGTGGGGTCGCTGTAGATCCGGGAACTCTTACTAGTTCTCATACTTTTACTAATCATGCTGTGTTAATATCTCCAGATAGTACTAATAAAGCTTATTCAGCAGGAGGATATGGGCACTATAACTCTCCTACTAACGAAGGGATGACTACCGATATTGCTTCTTTTACTTTTCCTAGTACTACAATAGCATCTTCAGTAGACACACTAACTACTGGTAGAGCAATGCACGGAGGATTTTCTTTAGGTATTAGTAATAGAGGTTATGTAGCAGGTGGTTGGACAGGTAATATCACAGGTCCAAAAGCAGCAGTTAGTACTATGGAACAGTTTGTCTTTCCTTCTGAAACTAATGCTGCTGAATCTAGTACTCTAACTACTTCTAGAATGGAACAAGCTTCAGGCGCTAGTATGGATTATGGTTATCAAATAGCAGGTGCTTCTAAATATCCTAGTGATGCCGGAAATACTAATTATAATGATATTGATAGGTTTGCAGGAGCTTCTGGTTCTTCCTCTATCACTAAAACTGATTTAGGATCTTTTCCAGAAAGCGGTAGAATGTACGCTTGGAGTAACCTTGGTTATATTGTTACAAGTACTCCTGGTTTAACAGGTTTTTCGGTTATACCCTTGGCTAGTTATAGTAGAACAGTTGGCTACGGTGAAAATAGAGATCAATGGTTTGGAGAACTAAGAGGGCCTCAAGCGCCACAGGCTCCTTATGTACACACTCAACAATCTAAAGGCACTGCTATATCAGGCGCTTATGACGCTTATTTAATGACTGATTCAAGCGGGACTAATAAGATTGAAAGATTTCCTTTTGCTTCTGGGTATTATGCAGTAGATTCTGTTTTTGAATTATCACCAACAGGTCCTCAAGCATTAGGTTATGGATCGCCAGGAGTAGGATAACATGAGTACGCTGAAAGAAGAGCTTAATACAATAAAAGACAGAGTATTAAAGTTAGAAATAGAAAAACAACTATTAAAAGAAACAATTGATCATATATCTGAACAATTAGAAACTATAATAAGAAAGGAGGGGGAATTAGAAAATGATAACTAAACTTCCGAACACAATCTTCAAAATTAGAGAAAATGGAGAATGGATAGAGGCTGCTACAGAAAACTACTTTATAGGTAGGAATATTTTGTTTGCAGTTCCTGGTGCGTATACACCTACTTGTTCTTCTACTCATTTACCACAATTTGATTTATTATACGAAGATATTAAAGCACACGGTATTGACAATGTGTTTTGTTTATCTGTTAATGATTCTCATGTAATGAACGCATGGGCAAAAGAGTTAGGCATTAAGAATATTAAAATGTTACCAGATGGTAATGCAGATTTTACTCGTCAAATGGGCATGTTAGTAGATAAGTCTAGTAAAGGATATGGATACCGTTCTTGGAGATATGCTATTATTACCAAAGGAATGAATATTGAAAAAACTTTTATTGAGAAAGGAAAAGAAGACAACCCATCAGAAGAACCTTTTGAAGTTTCAACCGCTACTAGTGTTTTAAACTATTTAAGAGCTGGTGAATGAGTATAGCCTCAAAAAAAGATAGAAAAAATATGAAGAAATTACTAAAATTAGTAATTGATAGAGGTCTCGATGACCTCTATTTTTTTAACTCAAAGGAGAAATTTATGCCGAGAAAAACTACACAATTTAAGTTAGTTGATAATGATTTAGCAACAATTAGACCAAGTAAGAAAGTTACTATTGAGCCAAAAAATGAAAGACAGAACTACTATTTAAGGTTAATGAATGATATACACACTCATATAATTATAGCAACAGGCCCAAGCGGTACAGGAAAAACACTACTTGCAGTATCTAAAGGTGCAGAAGAGTTTCAAGATAGACATTTTGATCGAATAGTAATAACTCGTCCAGCAGTATCAGTAGATGAAGAACATGGTTACTTACCAGGCGATATACTTGAAAAAATGGATCCTTGGATGAAACCTATTACTGATATACTTAAAACATATTTTTCTCCTCAACAACTTGAATACTTTATGAAAGAAGAAAAAATAGAAGTTGCTCCTCTTGCTTATATGCGAGGGCGTACCTTTAAACACTCTTGGGTTATTGCAGACGAAATGCAGAACGCAACACGTGAACAAGTAAAAATGTTACTAACTAGGTTAGGAGAAGGCTCTAAATTTATACTTACAGGAGATTTAGATCAGCATGATAATGGATATGAAGAAAACGGATTAGCTCATTTTATGGATTGTTTAGTTCATCATGGTGCTACAGACTATATTAAGTATTTAGAATTTAAACATGAAGATATTGAAAGACATCCTGTTGTCAAAGAGGTACTAACTATATATGAAAAATAAAACCAAATACTAAACTTAAAACAATTTTTAGTTTGCTTAATCGTTAAATTTCTTATATTATATATTTATTGATTGAGCGATAAATCTAGCTGCAACTCACTGAGCTCGCGACGTTAGGTTTGTTAGTACCTAGCTCTAAGCTAAAATCAATCGTGCTTGTGCCATACGATAGGCACAGCGTATTGTGAAAACGACACTTTCACCGCGTATAAGTTTTTCATTGAGTAGAGGTGGACTAGTCCAGTATACGCTTGCGCTCGAATTTGAAAACTTGGGGAGACGCGTGATTCTCCCCACCACTTTTTTATTGCTTAATGCTAAAATTTATTATATTATGTTTATAGAAGTTTTAAGGATAACCTTCTTCAAAAAAACCTTTTGTAAAGTCAAGGGGCGAGTGCTACGAGTAGGGAACGCAAGACAAGCCCATGATGTGTAATGACACTAGGCACTATTCAAAAACACTCTTCGCTAGTACAGAAACTACTCTCGCCCGTGATTTTATATTTGCTAAATGATTAAAAATATTCTATAATAAGTTATAAAGATTGAGAAGGGGATCATCCTCCGAGCAAAATCAGGTTGTTTTACAGGTTGAACTGCGCAAGATAAATTCGGTTAATGATGCAACGGAAGGGACGGAACCGCCCTTCATCCTTTCTCTCTCCGCCCTGACTTGGAGGCGGTCTATAAATACTCCTTGTACCGTTCCCTCTAGGTTGGGTTCACGTCAAAACCAAAAAGCTAGGCGCCAAGATAGATTTTACCTATAGGGGTAGGGTTGAAATTCTAAGAGGGGCGTTAATACCTCGCTTCGAAGCGCTGAACATGAATTAAGTTTCTGGCAGCTGGAAAAGTCCTGGTCTGATTACTTAGGTAAGAGCAATTAGAGCCGCCAGGCAGTTATATAAGAAAGAGCAGGTAGTCCAGTCATAGACGGACCTTAGTTTAATCGCTCTCCTCTTTCTGAGTAGTTTCGGTAAGGATAACCTACTTAAAAAAACCTTCCGCAAAGAAGTAGCCTATTCTAGATAACTCTTCTTTGACGCACTAAGTTGTCTTGTTTTCGAACTTCGACTTTACTTAGTCCCCGCCGTTGGCTGTAAAGCATGATCAGGGGGTTCTGGTTACAGGAAGCAATCTGTAAGTCGGGGAGGAACAACAGCGTGTATGCTGCCTCAAAGGTGACTGACGAGGTTGGTGGTGGTCACTACTTATCTATGTAGGCTAACTGCGATTGAGTAGTTTATGTAACAAACGAAAGGGTCGGAGTAGATAAGTTAACTTTATACTTGCTTAGTGTATCTTTTTATGCTAATATAAGTTATAAAGATTGAGAAGTCGCTCTTCTCATAGCTCTTCTGCGAGGGGGAGACGTAGTGGAGGTTTCGGCCTCGCGACTACACCCCATTCAGGTTAGTTTACATGGGGGGGCAATACATGAGATGTACGGACTTCATCCACCTGTATATCACTAGTACTTGTGTTGGTGTAAACGGTTAAACGGCGGGCGGGTGCTGGTTTAATATTTAAAATTAGGTAAGCTATCCCTTGTGTGAGGCCAAGCCGCTGAATTAGATTCGGGCGAAAGATAGCGAACAACAAAGGAGAACTCTAGAAGATTGGGCAACCAGGTTTCTAGAAGTAATTGGGCGTAACCTAGTGTTGCGCCCTTTTGCTTTTTAGTAAAATATAAATTTAGGCAAAATTACACTTGCTAGTCTCTCGAATTTTTGGTAATATATAATTAACAAATTGAGGAGACGCACAATCTGCGGATCTCAACGCCAACTCAAAATCACTTGAAAAACTGGAGTCCTGGCAGAATTCCGTCTCCTCACCTTAACGGAGTAATAAATGTATTTAGTTAGACGCGCAAATTCTGGGTACGAAGTATCTTCTTGGGGAGAGGATAGCAAACCTCTCGCTGTCTATCATATCAGCAGTTACTGTAACTGTCCTTCCTATCGCAAGCCCTGCAAGCATCAAAGAATCGTCAAGAAGCATGTATCATTAAACGAGCCATTAGGTCAGATTTATGATATCTCGCCTGCGAATCGCGTAGTCGCACTACATTCCCTTCTAGAATCCGCAAATTCTTAGTTTTAGAATTTTATCATTGACCGAAGGTCAGAATTGTGTTACTCTTAGGGAAGAAAAAAAAGAAACGGAGTTTCACAACGCAGGCGAAAACGCAATGAGATAACACAGCATCAACAAAATGTTTTATTTTACTTACAAGTGTGTGCAGTTGCTTCTCATTTAATTTATATTTCACTAAGCTAACAACTACAGTGATGAAATCACAACTAGTGTCACGCCACCATTGCGTCCAAATTTTGGCTTGCATGAAGGTGGTTTTTTTGTTATTATAATAATACACTGTGGGCAACGCTTTGGGAAATGAAATTTCCCCTAGTCTTCCACGGAGTGGAACAGGAGCTGCTAAAATGTCAAAATATGAAAATAATAATCGTATAGCTGATTTAAAAGGTAATTTTGTTACTTTTTACGAAAACGATAAATTTATCGGAAGTATTGATTATTCAGACAAATCTGAATATTACATTAGAGATGCTTGTGAGAACTGGGTTTCTGGAATTATGGCTAGTTCTACCGTAGTTTATCATAGTGAATTATCTCAGCAATTGGACTTTGATTTTGATGCTTATGGTGGTGGAGTAGAACATTTTGGCAAACTTGATACAGATGATAGGGAGGAAGTTCTTTTCGAAAGACGGCCCGCTAGAGATACCGGAGAAAGAAGCGGCTAGAGAAGCAGGTACTTTTATACTTTCAATGATGTCAGCTTTTATAGCTTCTATGTTTTTTAGCGAAGACGGTATCATAATTATTGGATTAGGTGTTTATGTTTTCCTTAGATACAAACAAAGAGGCTCTTCTTAATGGAAATACAAAAAAGATTACTTGCAAGTCACAGCAAGTGGTATAGATTCTGTGCTAGAAAATATGGAAGAAGAATACAAAGAGTGGGTAAAGAAGAGTTGTACAAAATATTTGATGAAGTTCCTATAGAGCCTGATACTCGCATTTTAGCAAAAGCTTATGGAAAAAAAGATTCTATACCTTTTAGAATTGAGGAGTGGTCTTGGGACGGTATCTATGGTAAAACTATTGTTATTTCTTCAAAGCAATGTTCAACTTTAGTAACAGAAGAAGATATAAAAACAAAATTTGAAATAAAGGGTGAGACTACTTTTAAGAAAGTCGGTCAATATTATTTTTTGAACTATGACTTTTCAATTTAACGGTACAGCAGATAAAACACAAAAATTTGTGTTAACATATGTTGAATTAGATAAAAATATAATTATCAATCAACTTTCTAGAGATGAAAGATGGTATCGTGCAAGACATCAAGGTTGGACACTTATATTAAATAAATTAATAGATAGCATAAACAAAGATGGGTTAAAATACCCAATATGTGTAATATATAAAAACGGTCAATATGTTTGTACACACGGAGGACAAAGACTTGCAGCTGCACTTAAATCAAATATTTCCAAAGTACCTTGTATTGTTGCTTGGAGAGATTGGGATGTCGATAAAATCCCTGTTAACTATCATATCATTCAGGATATGCGAGAATTGGTGGGCTTTAATCATTCCGATGTTGATAGAGTTCATTTATCTGGGGTAGGCTTTGAAATTCTAGTACACGATCGTAAACATTGGGATCCGAACGATTATGAAAAATTTACTTAGAACTATTATAGTTTTTACTACTTTTCTCTTTTCTTTTTCTGCTTTTGCAGAGACACAGTGGAGAGAAAAACCTGTACAGTGCGGGGATCCAACCTCTCTTTATAAGTTTTTAGATGAAGCTGGTGAAAAAGCTATTTTAGGTGGTATAGGTGAAATACGTACCTCCCAACAAAAGAAAGAACTTTGGCCTATATACGTATTTGTAAACACAGACACAGGAACTTTTACTGTTGTAGAAATGCATTTAGACAGTGATGAAGCTTGTATAATAGCTTTTGGAGATAGAATAAGCTTTGATGTTCAAAAATATTTTGAAAATAAGGAACAACTTTAATGATAATTATTAGGTATAAAGATTATGGTTTACGAAAGCTAAAAGCCCGTCTAAAAAAGTCTAAACCTAAAAAAAGTAGTGTTATAAAATGAATATTTATATCGGTTATGACCCTAAACAATCAGTTGCTTATGAAACCTGTGTTAACTCTATTTTTAGAAATACGGCTCATCCTAGTTTTTTTAAAGCCTATAAACTCGATCAAAACGATTTAAGAAACTCAAAAATTTATTGGAGAGAAGAAGACGATAGAGCTTCTACTCCTTTCTCTCTTACTCGTTTTTTAGTTCCTGCACTAAGCGGGTACAAAGGTTGGGCTGTTTATTGTGATTGTGACTTTTTATGGTTAGACGATATTTCTAACTTATTTGCTCTTAAAGATGATACTAAAGCAGTTCAAGTAGTTCAACATGTTTATACTCCTAAATCTTCTTCTAAAATGGACAATCAAATAAATCATTTCTATCCAAAGAAGAACTGGTCATCCTTGATGTTATTTAATTGTGAACACGAGGCGTGTCGTCTTCTTACTCCTGATTTAGTTAATAATTATGACCCTGCCGATCTTCATCAATTTGCTTGGTGTTATGACGGAGAAGTTGGTTCTTTGCCTATAGAGTGGAACTACTTATTAGGATACTACGATAAAGATATTAAACCAAGTGCTGTTCATTTTACTGATGGAGGACCTTGGTTAGAAGGGTATGAAAACCAATCTTATGCCGATGAATGGAGAGATTATTGCTCTCAGAAATAATTGATTTTATTGATAATAGAGATATTTATATTGTATCATCAGGAGTTCCTTTAGACGGAGTTGTCATTGAGGGTGCTCCTGTTTTAGTTAGATTAAACTCTAGTCGTCGTTGGGGAGACTGTGATATTTGGTTTAACAACCAGTCACAAGATCCTAAATTTCAACACGATTCGCAGGGATCAGGAGGAGAGCGTTTTATTATACGTGCTAATGGGGATAGAAATGGTGCAAATATGAGACGTAATTTTCCAACTGAGTGGATTCATACCTATTTTTGGGCAGTCGAAGAGTGGGAAACAATGACAGAAGAAATGCAAATATCTAGACCTTTAACAGGTACTATTGCTGCTTATTGGTTTCATAAATACACTGCATCAAAACTATTTTTAATAAATTATGATTTCTATGAAACTAATAAAAGACATACTGTAAGAAATATACCACAACCTGCTCCTGTACATAAACCGTGGCTAGATAAAGCATACTTAGAAACCTTAGATAGGACTGAATATTTATGGATAACACCTTAAAACACGCATCTGTAGAAATTAATGGTGGATGTAACTACGCATGTCCGATGTGTCCTCAAACAGACGGCAGAGAAAAGTCCTTTCTTAAAAAATTACCTTTAGATACTTATCGCAATATTGTTTCTCAATTAGCAGAATTAGGTTGTAAAGAAATAAACCTTCAAGGAAGTGGGGAGCCTCTTTTAAATCGTAATATAGACGAGTATATTAGTTATGCTTTTAGTAAAGGTATAGACTGTAATATTGTTAGTAATGGGTTTAATTTAGATGAAACTATGTCTGAAAAACTAGTTCAGGCTGGTCTAAAAAATATTAGAGTTAGTGTAATTGGTTATAATCCTACTCAGTATACTCATTGGATGAGTAAAGATGCTTTTTCTACTATTTACAGACAAGTTCATAGATTTATGCAAATTGCAAAAGCTTCTTATACTACGATTTCTTCTTATCATTTAATTTTAGATAATGATAGAATTGACTACGAAATTAGTGAATACCGTCAAAATTGGATCGAACCTTTAGGAATTGACGCTGAAATTTGGCAGATGCATAATTGGGGCGGTCAGTACGATACTCCTTATGAAAGAGATAAAAAAGAAAAAAGATCTTGTGGTCGTCCTTTTGCACCTTATTTGAATGTAAGAGCAGGAGGTGTAGATGGTAAACATGCAGCAGTAGTTCCTTGTTGTTATGTTTTAGGACAAGATTCAAAAGCTGTATTGGGTCACTTAGAAGATCAAAGTATTGTTGAAATTTGGAACTCTGAGGAGTATAATAGTTTAAGGCAAGCACATAAAGAAAAACGTTTTGATGATATTGATTATTGTAAAGATTGTGATCAACTTTATGAAGCTCCAGATTCTTTAGTATGGTCTAATATTAAAGGTAAAGCTTATGGACAACATAAAATAGATAAATCATTTGATTTTAGGGATTATATAAAAAATGGTTAGTATACAAAAGAGAATTGATTACAAATTATTAGATACTAATGTTCCTGCTATGACTGATACTAGCATTACTTATTTAGACAGTTATATTAACAAGTCTCATGTAATTTTTGAGTGGGGTTCTGGGGCTTCTACTTTTTGGTTTGCAGAGAGATGTAACACTATATGGAGTGTAGAATACTTTAAGTCTTTTTTTGAAGAATTACAAATAAGAGCACAAGACAAGATAAATATAAATTTAATTTTAAAAGAACCAGACGAAACTAAGCATCCTGGATATATTGCTAAACACTCATCAGCGAGTGGTAAATCTTTTAAAGATTTTGTACACTCTATAGATAAGTTTAAAGATAATTATTTCGATATTATAGTGATAGATGGTAGAGTTAGGAATCGTTGTTTAGATTTAGCAATACCAAAACTTAAAAGAGGAGGTATGATAATTTATGATGATACTAATCGTGATCATTATTTCGATTATTTAATTCCTTTAGTTGAAAAACATTTTGAAAGTATCATGCAGTTTCCAGGAGTTACTATAGACAATAAAAGAAGTACTACCTCAGTCTTACTTAAAAAGAAATAATAATTGCTCTCTAGTTGTTTTTTTGATATATTATAAATGTAAGGTTTGCCTAAGAGGGAACTTTACGTTAAATTCTTGCTTAATAAGGAGATATGTAAGATGACACGCTTAACTACACTTGACTTAAATAAACTCACACCCTTTGCTGTTGGTTTTGATAGAATCTTCCATGATATGAATCGTTACATGGAGCACCAAACCACCTCTACAGCATTTCCTCCCTATAATATTATTAAAGACGGTAATAAATTTCAAATTGAAATGGCACTAGCTGGTGTTAGTAAAGAAGATTTGAAACTAGAAATTGCTGATGGAGTTTTAACTATTGAACATAACCCTGCGGAGGCTAATGTTAATAGTGATAAATGGGAATGGTTACATAAAGGAATATCTCAGCGTAAATTTCGTCGTAAGTTTACTCTTGCTGACGATATTGTTGTAAATTCTGCAGAAATGGCAAACGGTATGCTTTACGTAGAACTTGAACGCATTATTCCAGAAGAAAAGAAACCAAAACTAATTGAGATCAAATGATTTAGTCTTAACATATTAAAGATAAAGAGAGCTTATGGGCTCTCTTTTTTTATATCTTACTTGCCAAAAGCTTAAATATTTGATAGTATAGGTTATAACTTGTGAAAAAGGAAGAATTATGAAAAATGAGTTTGTAGTTCAGTTATATATAAATAGACTTAGAAACGTTCAAAATGTGATTGATAACTGTGCTCCTGATTCTTGGGCAGAAAAATATTGGGTTAGAGTTTATAATAAACTTCAATATAATTTAGATAATTACTTAGTTGATGAAGGAGTTTTTGAATGAGACAAGCAGGATTAAAACCAAAAAACCATAATAGTGGTATTTATTGGATGAGAGCGAGTAATGCGGCTGGAGAATTATCTGGCAACGGCAGCAAAGGTAGTAAAGAAACTACAGAGCAATCTTTTAGCTTAATGCAAAAAATAATCTTTCCTTTACTGCTTTTTCCTATATTTATGGTAATTTTTCCTTTTGTATATATAGGAGAACTATATCAAGCCCTTAAATACACTAAAAAAAGTAGTAAAAATTAATGTGGCCGCTTCACGTATTGCCTAAAAAATATATCCCCGCATACTTGACTAGATTACTTGTTATAGTATATTTTTTACCTTATTTCATGGGAGTGTCTGTGTCCGTACCAGGGTTTTTAGTTTGCTTTTTGCTTTTTGATTTGTTAGAATTTAGAAGAATTAAAGGATTGATAAAAGAAGGAGCTTTATGATGGGTAAATTAAAAGATGCAGTGATTGAAGCAGAGCAATTTGCTATCGAACATTACAATATACCTAGATACGAATTTATATTTGAACTCACAAAAAAATATGGAGGCACTGTTGGTACTTTGTCTAGGGTATCTTTAGCTCATTGGGATGAGATACAGCACGAACTTCATACCTACTTAAAGAATTAGTTATAAGAGGCACTAAAATGACATCAAATGCTAAAGATAAAGCCTTAGAGATGGTAGAAGAAGGCATAGTTTCTGCAGAAGTTATGTTGATCATGGCTCTGAAATATATGTCTACAGACGATGTAGAAGATATGCTAGACACAAATGAATTATCAGAAAGATTTAATAATTAGGGGATAAGTGTTACGGTAGCACAGCAGGTTCCAACTCTGCGGGCGTGGGTTCGACTCCTACATCCTCTGCCAAATTAAGGGCTGCTAGCTCAGCTGGATAGAGCATCTGATTACGAATCAGAAGGTCAGGAGTTCGACTCTCTTGTAGCCCTCCAAAATAAAAGCCCCTGTGATGGAATGGTAGACATAACGGACTTAAAATCCGTGGCCAACTGCGGCGTGCGAGTTCGACTCTCGCTGGGGGCACCAAGTATTGGGATATAGCTCAGTTGGTAGAGCAGGTGACTGTTAATCACCCTGTCGCAGGTTCGAGTCCTGCTATCCCAGCCAAATATACTCGGTTAGTTCAGCGGTTAGAACCACGTGCTCATAACGCGTTTGTCGGGGGTTCGAATCCCTCACCGAGTACCAACTTAAAGGGAATTACGTGTTGACAGATGCTCAAATAATTGATATGATAGATTATTATGGTGATAGATTACCTGACCCCGATAATTATCCTAAAACATTTATGTTTTACATACAGATGTATAAATTTTTGAAAGGAATATAGGCTATGGAAGTACTAGCAATTATAGCAGCATTAGCAGCAGGAGCTCATTATCTCAATAAAGATGATGTACCAGATAATATTGTTCATAGTTCACAAATTACACAAGAAATTGCAAACTTTGGAACTAATGATACTAGTCTTGCACAGATTGATTGGACTAAAGCAGGCAATTTTACTCAAACTTCTCATGAACATAATGTAGTATGGGTCTTCGTTACTAACTAATTTTAATTAAGTAGGCTATGAAAAAAAGAAAAGAACATAGAGTAATATTTGATAAGTTATTTGATACAATGCACTTATTATTATTAAGACACGATGCTGAGTTGATTTCGAGTGTTATGTTAGCTATAAGTCATAGATTACTTAGAACAATACATGATGATGATGAAGAATATCTAAAAATGATGAACTACTTAGTTGATAATGCTATGCAAGTTGAGCCTTTTGAGTTTGAAGATGAAAGTGTACATGATGATACTACTTATCACTAAGTCCCGTTCGTCTAGCGGTTAGGACATCGCCCTTTCACGGCGGCAACAGGGGTTCGATTCCCCTACGGGATACCAATTATTGAGAGAAAATATGTATAAAGTAGCCGCTTATTTTAAAAATCAAATAGTGATAAAGTATTTTATCGACCAGTATGATGCTATAGAGTTTAAAGATATAGCAGATGCTCACTATCCACTAAAAGTAACATTTGAAAAAGGAGTTTATCCAGTGAGGACATTTGTAGTAAATAGTTGGAACGTTGTGATGGATCACAATAAAAATCCTTTGAGGTATATTCCAGATTTGAATACTAGACACATGGTTATGCAAGTATTAGCTTGGATGTGGTGTATTGTATTTAGTAGCTACTTTGGTAGTATGTGGATGTTTGGAATTACTGCCATTGCCCATGTTATCGTATTGGCAGCCGTTGCAATTACAGTAGGAACGTTTGCTGTAGCAAAAAACAATCCATCACTTTTTAACTTGCGCTCGGATGGTTATCATTCTGTAAGTCGCACACGCGGGCATATGTGGATCAATGGTAAAAAAGTTATGCTTGATCCAAACGATCCTGGCGGAGAACACGAATAATTTACAATAAATAGGAGATAAAAATGTCTAAAAAAGGATTTACTTTTAAAGCCTCTGGAGACCATTTATGCTATGATATTAAAATACATTTAGAAGAAGATTCTTCTTTAGAAGAAGTATTACATGCTTTTGAAAATTTTTTAAGATCTTCTGGGTTTTACATCAACATGGATGATTATATAACTATTGAAGAAGGTATCGAGATAGATTTTACTCCTGAACCGGATGATCTTCTTACAGAAAAAGGATTAGATAAATTATTCAAAGATATAGACAAGACTATATCTAAGACTAGTAATGTAGTTTCTATGTACAAAAAATCAGATAAGGGAGATAAAAATGAAGATCAGTGATAAACTTAAGGAAGTAAATGATAGTATTACTATTTATCGTTACGATAATGGTTATATGGTAGACGTTAGTGGTCGTGATTCAAGCGATGACTATAAAAATGCTCGTATTTGTGTATCTACTATTGAAGAAGTAACTTCTTTAGTAAATGAGTTCTCTAGTATGAAAATTAATGACTAATGAGCGAGTTTAGATACGGTATATTCAAATTGTTAGCAAAGATACTAGGTGGTAATAGTGTAATGCTAGCTGTTGTGTATACTGTAGGACATATAGCAATTGCAATGACTTGCAATCGTATTATTACAGGAGCAGATTGGGCTCTTGCAGGAGCAGATGCTATTATAGAGCCTTGTATAAACGGAGTTTGGTTTTATATACTACATAATGCTTGGAGAAAGCATAACGAAACTTAGTTAGATTAAAGAAAGATATATGTATTGTTATTCGCAATTATTATTCAAGTTGGAGCTAGTATCTACTCTTACGATATGATGGTGTACTCAGACCTAGAAAAATGTGAGTACCATAAAGAAAAATTAGAACAGCTTTACTTTTACACTAAAAACGTTACGGTAACGTGTTATGAATATCAAACACTATAATGCTTGGTTCCAAAAACTGCGCAAGCAATATGGAATCCTGACAGCGTTACAGTGCTTCATGTATAATGCTAAACATTACGACATAGATGGAAATTATAAATGATAGAATATGTCTTAGTTACTGTATATCTCAGTAATGTATCAGCTATACAATCTTACTCAAAAGGTTTACAGACCGTGTGTGAGTACAGAATGGACAAAAACATTAACTACTATAAGAGTTGGTATCCAACTTATATTACTATTCCGTATGGAAATATTTGTCCTCCTTACGTTAAAGAAAAATTAGACAAGCGTTACTATGGGGCTAAACCCACGCCTTACGAGCAATGGTTCCATTATAATAAACGGAGTAAATAAATGAAATTTAGAACTGAAAGCATAGAGGGCGTAGTTGTTAAACACGATGAACGCTATATTGTTAAAGATAATACTTTATTGAATAACCTTGTTCTTAGCAGTACAAGATTAAATCCTCGTAAAAGCACTAGTGGACATAAACATAAAGGACAAGAAGAGGTTTATATATTTATAGAAGGTAGTGGTACTATGGATTTAGATGACACTACTTTCAATGTAAATGCTGGAGATACTGTATTAATCGAAGACGGAGCGTTTCACCGTGTACATGCAGGTAATGAAGAAGTTTATTTTGTTTGTGTATTCGATGGAAGGAGAACAAAATGAAATTGAATACAGACTTTCCTTGGTTATGTGTTAAAGATGATGAGAGGTTTAATGGAGTAGTTTGGCGATTAGTAGGTGAGGTAATTATAGAAGACCAAGAGGATGGTAGTGGTCTATTAAACTTTGATTTAGAAATAAATGATAGTACTAATCCTATAGAAGATGTAAAGGCTTTTCATCAATATACAGGTGATTTTATAAGTAAAGCTATACAAAAAGGTCTTGAAATAGAAAAAACATAGTTGCATAATAGTTATTTCTTTGTTATGATACTTTATAACAATGAGGGATGACTAATGACTGCTTATAGGCTGATTAAAAATACTGCAAAAGCTGGTAATGCTATAATAGGAGCTGGGTGTTATGCTGCGGCTCTTGAATCACACGCAAGAGACGATACTGTTATCAAAATTGGTACTAATATGGCAGATCCTTGGATCTACTACTATGATATGATAATCTCTAAAATGCAAGATAATCCTTGTGTTCCTAAAGTGAAATCTTTTCACATTGATCATAGTAATGAGTATTATGTTTGTGTAATGGAACGTTTAGAAGAATCATGTCCTAATTATTGTCACCGTAATGGTTCTTATGATGCGATAAAAGAATATCTCTATGGAGATTTGAGAAAGAAAAAATTCTTAAAAATTGCCAAAAACAAGTATCCTGAGCAACTTCCAAACCCTACTGCAATGCTTGAGGTACTGGATAACATTATTAGATTAACAGATGCGTTTACAGAAGAAGATGCGGAAGATATTGAATGTAATTGGGATGAACCAATGGACGCAAATAAACTAGATATGCATCACGGTAATGTAATGTTTAGGGAGGGGGCTGCTCTTGTTATTACAGATCCTTGGTGTAATGTAGATATGAGTAGTGTTCCTGATGTTTCTATGTGGATGGATGAAAATATGACTAGTGATACTGGCAAATATGAGTGGTTAGGAAGGTAAAATGGACGAAGCTACTGAACTTAGTCAACGTTTATCAGTTGTACTTACTGAGATTCGTGATATAATGGAAAAACGAAAAGAACGTGTAGAAGAACTTCGCGATCAAATTTCATTTATTGAAAACGAAAATGAAGATCTTGAACGTAAAATTAACGAATTGATTCAGGATGCGATTTAAAAGGAGAAATATAATGATTGGAAAAGACTTTTGGGATGATATGGATATGGATATCACCGAATTACAAATTGATATAGAACTTGCTGCACATAAACTTGTAAATGAGTATGGTAAATCTTTAACTGAAGGAGATTTACTTAAACTTAATGCTATGACTGACACTTCTCATAATGGTGTTGAGCGAGCCTATGCTAAGTCAGCATTACAGCACTATAAAACAAAAAACTTTACTCCAGAATTTATTCATCAGCATAAAACTATTTTCAAAAAATCTTGGTGGAAGTTTTGGAGAGCAGCGTAATGGGTATGGACACTTTTATAATGACTTTTATGGCTGTAATTATTATTGCTATGTTTAGCAGACTAGTATTTGGTGGTTAACATGGAACTGCTATTTTTCTTTTTTCTTACTATAAAACATTCTGTTGCAGATTTATATTTACAAGCTGCCTTACCTAAAGGTGGAAAAGATGATTTATACAACCCAAAAGGGTATATTCATGCAGGAGAGCACGCTCTTCTGACTTTTATAGTTGTTTTATTTTTTACAGCACATATGGGAATAGCTTTTGGTTTTTTAGTACTTGATTTCGTTCTTCACTTTCTAATTGACTACTGTAAAACTATGATTGGCAAGCGCTTATCTATTGAGTGGAACAGTCGTAGATTTTGGACTTTAACTACTGTGGATCAGATACTTCATTCTTTTTGTTACTTGTTATACACCTATTTACTTTTCTTTTAGTCTTGCATCTTACTTTAATTTTTGATAGTATATTACTATATTGAGAACTTAAGGATGATAAGGAGATACTAATGCCAAACTGGTGTAACAATTCAGCTACATTTACTGCCCCTAGCACTCAAGCGTTTGACAACTTTGTTGATCATATGGAGCGTCATTGGGCGTGGGACCCTCAACATGAAGATACTGACGAATATAAAGCCTCTGAAGAGCCAGGAGGTTTTTGTGATTACTTTGTGCCAGAACCAGATTATAATACCGCTAGTGTTAATCCTGCCCATCCTGATCTTCATAAAGATGGCGAGTTTACTATGCCTAGTTGGTGGGATTTTCGTGTTGCTAATTGGGGAACCAAGTGGGAAATCGGTACTGAAGCTGATCAAATAACTTTTGATCGTGAAGATCTTTCTTTTCATATTTGGTTTGATAGTGCTTGGTCTCCTCCTACTGGTATTTATGAGGCTGCTACGGATCAGGACTGGAATGTAGAGGCTAATTATTTTGAAGCGGGAATGGATTTTATTGGTTATTACTCCTCAGCTGAAGGTGATAATTCTTACTCTATAGGTACTAGAGATAATACAGATGCTCCTGATTGGTTAGTAGAAATGTATGAGAATGATTATGAATGGATAGAAGAAATGACTCGTGAGCATGATGCAGAAGAACTGTCTCGTGAAGATTTCGTTGAGAAGTGGACAGAAGAATTTGCAAATGAGTGGGACGATATCAATCAAAAGCAAGAAAACAGCAAGTAATAAAGTTCTGGACTTACAGTGTGTTTGGTGTTATAATACACTGTAATTCCAATTTTAAGAGGTGAATAATGAAAACAATTACACAAATCTACGACAAAATGTTAGATGATAATTATACAGGATTAGATAAATGGGTACACCATTTAGTAATATTTGAAGACTATCTAACAAAACTAAAACCAAAAAATTCTCTTACTAAGTTCAATCTAGTAAATATTAGTGAAAGTGTAGACTCTTCTATATTATTTCATAATTATGTTTCTCAATGGAATCTTGAAGAATTTCAGATTATCCATGTTCATGAGAATCCTAAAGACGTTTCTGAACTTAAAAAACTTGGTATTAAAACAATGCAGGGTTCGGCAGAAGATGAAAGCTTTTTGAGAAAAGTAGCTTCTGCTGCTGGCAGTTTTGACGTATTGGTTGATGATACTCATTATACTAATAAACAAAGAACTATTGTAAAGTTTTTATACCCTAGAATGGCCGATAACGGAGTTCTTTTTGTAGAAGATACTTATTTAGGTTTGAGAAAAGAATATGTTACTTCTAAACCTTCTTTTCTTGAGTATATTCAAACTTTGTATAGAGAATTAGATGATTGGCATAATAACGCAATGCAAGATAAGCAATACCAGTTACCTGATCAACGAAGAGATATTGCAGAATATCGTCAGTTAACTCAATTTGCTAAAAACACTAAAGGTATCCATCTTTATAATGGTCTTGTAGTTTTAGAAAGATTAAGTATCGAACCACCTTATCAAAAAGTCAGACACTGGTAAAAGGAAAACTAAATGCACACATTAACAGTTCCTCTAGTTTTTAAGTATAAATGTAAACATTGTAAACAAGAAGCTGGTAAACCTGAGACCACTAAGGAAAACTCAGATTTTCCTGTTTGGCATGATTGTGAAAGTAATGTTTGGAAAAAAGAACCTATAAAAGAAGAAATGAGAAAGGCAGCATAATGGAAATCGACGGACCTTTTAAAACCGCTTTTGATCAGGGTAGTGTAGGGATACTTAGACGAGAATTAACTACTTATAAAAACCGTAATGGAACTTTAGTACGAGAAACAGTTGTTCGTACTTATTCATCAAATGGTGATTATAATGATTCTACTGAAATCGCTATTCTTGAAGGGGGTTCTTGTGTATGAGAGTAAAAGTAGAGCCCAAATATAAAAAGTCTGTAGAAGAGATTGAATGGTATCGTTTATCTGATACTACTATTTGGGCTCAATATGAGACTCTTTGGCGTTGGGGAACCTTTTATATTACTCTTGACGAAGAAGAATATACTCGTTTAGTAGAGGCTTCAAAAGAAGATACTTTTCAGATGGCGACTGAGATAACTGCTTACGAAGACTTTGATTTGCAAGATTGTTGGGACGGAATTAGTTGCGATACAACTATTTATAGCCATAAAGAAAAAGAAAAGGCAAAAGAACTACAAGAAAAACTAGAGAATGAGATTGAAAAAGAGTACTGCTATGACTTTTATGAGTGGTTAGAAAATCACGATTTTGAACCTAGTGGAGATTATGAGGTGTGGATACACGGCCCTCTTGTACTTACTATCGAAGAAACCGGAGATAATTAAATGATATTTGAAAAGATTGAGCATCATAGCGTAAATCTTCATTATAAATATGAAGTCGATGATGAAACACTAATAGAAGTTTTTGGCTCAGTAAGTCGTTTTGAAGAATTGTTAGCTTATCATTGTGATTATACAGGTGCTTCTGGGGTAGGAGACAACCCTGCCACCCCAGAAGAAGAAGAATTATTTATTGATTTTTGTTGTGAATTAGATCCTACTGAGTCTGAAGAAGATTGGTGGTCAGCACGTAAGGGAGGATATGAAGTATCATGGAGTGAGATTGATGATACATAGTTTTGAGGAGCTTGTATTCGAAGATGATCCTTGTGGTGTAGTAAATATTAAACGTGCTATAGCTACTTTTGGAGAATATAAACTTAGTGTTATACTTGAAAATAAAAAGACACTATATGAAGTAGCTATTATTAAAGATAACAATTTTATTCATGTTCCAGGGATACACACTAATACTAAGGATGAAGTGATACCTTATCTTACTCCTGAAAATGTAACTGAAATTATAAAAAAATTACATAATATAGAAGGAGAGAACATATGAATGATGATTGGAAATTACAAGCAAATACCTGGATTGATATAGCATGGTCTTGTATGCTTACCCCGCTTCTTCCAAAGTATCAGTATCATGTTTTAGATCGTTGTCTACGGGGAGCTTCTGATATTATCTCTTGTGAAACTACAGCAGTTCATTCTAATACTGCATCTTTAATTCAGTGGTGTAAAACTTGGTCGTCTGAGGCATTATTTAAGTATCAAGATATAAAAGATGAATTAACAGAAGAGCGTAACGGAAAGCCTCCTACACATCGACAAATTTGCAATGCGCGAGATGATAGAAACAAAAGATGGTTCACTTGCGAACATGAGTATCCTATTATCATTCCAAAAAAAGGTGTGAGAGACTACGGCTGGACACGTTCGCAATTACGTGATTGGATGTGGCGATATTCTCGTGTGACAATCATTCTTAATTCAGAAAATGATAAGCTACTCCCTTTCACTGAAGATATGGAGTTAGCAAGCAAAAGATATACAGATGCTAATATCATAATTTGTAAGCATCCGCACCATTTAGAAAAAGAAGTTGCTTGACAGTTTCTTTTTTATTTGATATTCTATTAAAAAGATGGAGAATTAAATGGAACTAAAAGATTTTTGGAGCGGAGTATTTATAAGTGGTCTTCCTTTATATGGGATTATTGTAGTTCATATACTTAGAGAAATAGGCTGGATACTAGTATGAAAAAACAAGGATATTACTCTATTGGAGATCGTATTTTAACTCGTCATGGAATTGCTCATATCACCGAGATTGAACAAACCACTCCACAAGATCCTAAATATGGTTTTCCAGTATCAGAGATACCTATGAGTTATAAAGGTATGTGGGTTGTCACTATGGATAATGGGCATTGGACTTATGGTAACTCAGTAATGACACATGCAGAGGAGATTTATCATGAATCCAGTAGCGCCATACATTGAGATTTATCCTTTCAAAAATGAATTTAACTCCGCATACCCTAGAGATATGTGGCAAATATTAGAACACGACCCTAGCGGTATTGTAAATGCTAGAACAGCTTTTTCTAGAAAAGAAGCTGAACTTATAAAACACAAATTTCAATCTAAGAATTCAAAATAAACTTGCTTTTTACTTAATTATATGTGATAATTAAACATAATCAGAAAAAAGGAGAATAGGATGACTTTTGACGAGTGGAAAAAAGAAGTAGATGTAGTTTGTATCGGTGCTTTTGGAGTATCTTCAGACGATCTTCCTGATTGTTTGTGGTATGATTACTGGCAAGACAGTATGTCTCCTTCTGAAGCTGTAGAATGTGCGGTAGAAGATGTTTGGGGCTTTGACAATTCTATGTATTATGAGCTGTGGTATGGCTCGGCTGCGGTTGGAGCTGTATGATGACTGATGAACAAGCCTCAAAAATACTAGACGCTGGACGTTTAAAAGAGATTATTGAGCGTCAAGGCACTATCTGGGTTATAGAAACTGTTAATAACTCTATTTGGTCAGATAAGCAGCATCATGTTGCTACAAGCCCTGAAGAACAACGAATTTATGATTTAAGGAGAACAGACTAATGTGGGTTGAATTAGATGACGAACAAACAGACGCTGTAGTAGTTCATTCATTAACAAACTGGATGATTCAATTACTAGATGACGAGGACACTCCAGAACGTTGGGATACTATTATGAATTTATATTGTGCTTTACAATATTACATAACACCAGAACAACTTGATAATATGTTTGAAGAATATCCAGAATTTGCTGAAATGTTTGACGAGGAGGATGAATAATGTATGAAGGTGTAACAATTCCGTGTGGTCTTAAAGTAAAAAATGGTCAAATTGTAACTGAACCACAACATGATTTTGAGGCAATCAAATCTTTTATTCTAAAGATCAATGCTGGGCCAATTCCGCAAACCGTTGCTAAACGCAAGGCTCGCGAAGAAGCATTGAATAAGAAACGCAGATAATCCTATGTCTCTTAGAGACAAACTTAAGAGGGCTTACGCCCTCTTTTTTTATTTTTGGCTCTGGGGGAAGGACTCGAACCTCCACACTATCTCAAGCACACGAGAAACAATCGTGCGTGTCTACCAATTTCACCACCCCAGATTAAGTTATGCTGCCTGGGCTAAAGCCTGTTGCTTTTCTAGTGCAGGAATCATACGTGTAATACCTATGCCTCCTCCTACTCTTTGAAAAAAGTCAAACTCTAAAAACTTTTCTAGTTCTGCTTCGACTCTTTCCTTACCAAATAGTTTGAATAGTAACTCTGCGTACTCCCCGTCTACAATACTATGGAATGTATCGCGCATCATGTCAACATCACAAGAACGTTCTGCTGATCCAATGGTTTCCATACCGCCTAGGATTACATCCATCTTCTTGGCTGTGTTGCCGTCATCGTTTCTAGCCATGTTCCAGAAAGGCGATGTTAGTTCAGGGAAGTTTGTAATAAGTGTTTGACCAAACTCTTTTTCCATTGCAAGTTCGTGTTCTGCTCCCATTTCTGTATCAGCACTTAGTTCAAAGTGTTGTTGCCATTCAGCATAAGTCTTTTCTGTAATGTTACCAAAACCTAAGTATTCGCATAGTTCATACTCCATTGCTTTTAGATCATCTACACTACCTGGCATTTCAAATTCAAACATTGGAAAGATGATATCATGCCTGCCTGGAATTGCGTTAGGTTCTTGCCTATATGATGTGGAGACACAAAAAAAGCCCTTTGAACAGGGCTGGGAAAGCAATTCATGTTCTAGCCACATTTGGCCAGTTTGTGGAAGAGGCCATACTTTGCCTGCATAGTTATATGTTGCTACATTGAATGGATCTTCACATGCAGCAAGGATAGAAAGCCTGTTTTGTGTGTGGACTTCTAAGAATCCTTTTTCCAAAAAAAATGACCTTAAAAGGCCAACAGTTTCAGTAAATTTTGTGGGTGATATTAGTTGTGTCATTTCAATTCCTTTCTTTTGCTGAAAATTTCACTTCAGAAAATTATAGCAAAATAATTAGAATATGTCAATAACTTTTTTAATTTTAAGTTGCTTCGTAGATATAAGCTGCTCCAGAACCACTACCATTCGTGCTATCATTAATTGCCGTTACAATAGCAAACTGACCATCACCACTAAGATCTACTGCAAAACCAAATTTATCACCTGAATTACCGGTTGTGCCTTCAGTAAACTTTTTAACTTCTGACCAAGAAGTTCCAGTTCTTTTATAGAGGTAAGCCGTAGCAGGATAGTTGTAGGTTGTACCAACAAGAGCATATGTTCCATCAGTACTAATAGAAACTTGATACCCAAATGAAGCAGGTGAACTTGCATCTGACGCTGTTAGTTTAGCCTGTTGTGCCCACGAAGTGCCTGATCTTAAAAAGACATAAGCAGCACCAGCTCTGTCTAATGGATCGCCTGCCCCACCATCTTCCCAAGTAGAACCACAAATAGCGTAGTTTCCGTCACCGCTTATATCCGTCCCAAAACCTAGTCTATCTTCAAGTTGAGCATCTGAATGTTGGAAATTGGCTTGTTGTGACCAGCTAGAGCCTGACCTGGTAAAGATATATGCCATACCCACATCTGATGCAGTTGTATCTTCATATGGTGCGCAAGCGACAATATAATCACCATCATCACTAATTCTACAGCTAAAACCAAGTCCGTCACCTGATCCAGCATTAGAAGCTGTTAATTTTTGTTGTTGTGACCACGTAGAACCAGATCTTGTGAAAACATATACTGCCCCTAAGTTGTTTAGTGTATCATATGGCGCACTAATTGCAACATATGAACCATCAGCATTTAGATCAACATTATACCCAAATTGAGCACCTTCATAAGCATCTGACGCCGTTAATTTTTGTTGTTGGGACCAAGAAGTGCCTGATCTTACAAAAATGTAGACAGCACCATGATTATCATTTCCAGATCCTGTACCCCCATACTGAGAACCAACAACAGCATAAGTTCCGTCTTGACTTATTGATACATCTATACCAAATTTATCATTTGATGCCGCATCAGATGCAGTTAATTTAGCTTGTTGAGTCCAAGTAGAACCAGATCTGACATAGACATAAGCAGCACCAGCACCAGATATTGGGTCACCTGCACCTCCATCTTCTTCAGTTGTACCAACAATAGCATATTGACCATCTTTACTTAGTCGGCAAACAGAGCCAAAAGTATCAGATGCCTGTCCATCTGATGCACGTATAACGCTTTCTGTAGGAGTGTTAGTCCAGTCAAACGAGGCAGCTCCGCTAGAAATGTAAACATTAGACTGAAAAAAAGTGTTACTGACATAAGCATTTGCACCATCATATAAAAATAGACGGTTCTGCTCTATATCAATCACTATTTCACCATTAGCGCCTGGATATGTATTTGCTTTATTATATGAAGCGGCTCTTGCCCATTTAATTACTGCCATTTCTTATGTCCTCTTATAAGTGGTGTTGTATTTATACTTGTGTTGATGAAATCGACCATCTAGCTATTACCATTTCAGCTTGATCGGAAACAGTAGATTCAGATGAAAATGGGAATTTGTATATCTCATCTTTGGCAGTGTTTGCAGGTCTTACAACCCCTCCTGCTACGTAACCATCAGTTGTACTAGAAAATCCTGTCGCTTGTTGTCTTGTTTGTGCCAATTGTCCTACGTCAGTAGCATCTGTGTCTGAAGCAAATAAGAACTTTTGAATGTTGTCATGTTCTTGTAAAGCAGGGTTTGGAGTTGACGCGCTGTTGTTATACGCAGGCGCTCCACCCACTGCATAACCTGCTGTTTCTCCAGATACACCACTCGCATAATAACCTGGCCACGTTAATCCTCCAACAATTATAGAGGCGTCTGATGAGAAAGGATTTCTCAGTATTCCAAAATATCCTGCAAAAGGTGTGTTTGGTTGATAGCCTCCAGCTTTGTACCTATTTTGAGTAGAAGTAGCACCTGCGGATAACATGGTTGAAGTTATTTGAAGTGGGCTAGGAGTATACTGTCTAGCCATATCATCTGTAAAGGTAGCTGCATCAGTATCAGAAGAAAAAGGCATTTTTATCTCACCCGAACCTCTACCCCAATACGCATATCCTGTACTTAAAGACTGAAAACCTGTCATATGTTGTTGATTTACCGTTGGTGAAGGCATTGTAGGACTAGGATCTAAAGTTTGTACAAAAGACCCATTTGAATCTGAAGAAAAAGGATGTCTATCTATATTAGCGTTATAGCTACCATAAGGATTAGTTCTAAAACCTCCTTGAACATATCCATTCGTATCAGAAGAAGCTCCTCCAGCTGCTACTACTTGCCCAGCCATACTGCCAATTCCAGATGCTGGACTTCCAGAACTAAATCCAAACTTCTGTATTTGGTTACTACCACTTAACAGTGGATAAGCACTAACGCCTCCAATTATATACCCAGAAGTACTACCCTGAAAAGGACTATCACCAGCAGGAGCAGCAGGTACTCCTGCAAAAGTATAAAAAACGTTTGCAGTATTTGTCCAGAAATAAATATTGCCTGTGTCTGAGTTAAGGGCAATCTCCCCAGATTGTCCAGCATAGTTTGCGAGTGATGAAGTGTTTCCACGTAATACTTTAATTTTTGGCATCTTTTATCCTTTTATACTTCATAAATGTATGCAGCACCTGCACCACTGTTTGGGTCACCTGAACCACCATCTTCTTGCCAAGCACCTGTAACCATTTTAGAACCGTCTGCGTTCATTGAGACTCCATAACCACCAAATTGATCATTGGCTTGTGCGTCAGATGCTGTTATCTTTTTTACTTCCGTCCAAGTTGTATCATCTCTTTCAAACACATACGCTGCACCAGCATTAGCTAAAGGATCACCGTCACCGCCATCTTCTAAACGTGTAGTAACAGTAACAAACTTGCCATCATGACTTATCGCCACACCTAGTCCAAGCTGATCACTAGACACACCATCAGAGGCTGTTAAAGTACTTTGTAATGCCCAGCTTGTTCCTGTTCTTAAATATACATAAGCAGCACCTGCTGTGCTTTCTGCTTGTGTGGCACCTATAACAGCATAAAGTCCATCTCCTGAAATATCCACGCTGTAACCAAAGTTAGCTCCAGATCCTCCTGATTGAATTTTAGCTTGTTGAGCCCATGAAGTGCCTGTTCTTAAATAGATGTAGGCTGCTCCAGAATTCGATCCGCCAGTGTCTTCGCCAATCGCACCTACAATAGCATAAAGTCCGTCTCCTGAAATTGCACTTGACCAACCAAATTGATCAACTGCTTGTGCATCTGAAGCTGTTATCTTAGCTTGTTGCGCCCATGACGTCCCAGTTCTTAAAAAGATGTATGCAGCACCTACATACGTATCTGAACCAACGTATTTCTTATAAGCACCAACAAGTGCGTAAGTTCCATCATCTGAAAGACTCACTGATGAACCAAATTTATCTTGTTGGGCTCTATCTGAGGGAGTAAGTTTTGCTTGTTGCGCCCATGACGATCCAGTTCTTAAAAAGATGTACGCAGCTCCATAATCTAAGTTATTATAGTTGAACCCAGAAGTCTCAGTTTCGTCTTCTGAGTTTCCGACAATTACGTATAAAGCATCTTTCGAAATATCAAGACGTTTACCAAACGCATCACCTACTCCAGTATCTGATTGTTGTAGTTTTGCTTGTTGTGACCAGCTACTTCCTGAATAGTTAAAGATATAGGCATTACCATAAGATCCTTGACCGTATGCGCCGATTGCGACATAGTCTCCATCACCTGAAATAGATGCCCATGAACCAAAATAACCATTTGATTCTGGAGAGTCTGCATATAGAATAGTTTCTGTAACCGTACCAGACCATGTAATTGTAGGTGTTGATGAAACAGGAGTAGGAAAGACGTAGCTAAATCCGCTTGAGTACATTTGAATTGACGAACGGCCACCGGCAGTATATCCGTCGTGTACTCGTAATCTATTAGTGACATAGTCCCACTGTAGTTCTCCATTTGAAAGAACTAGGGCAGCATTTCCACTTTTTTCAACAACTAATCTTTTACTCATATCGCCTCCATTTATCTACTACTTTATCATACATCTTATAGTCTGTCCAATCTTCTTTTTAAAATTACTCCACAGCAGGCGTCGCGTTTGATCTACGATCAAATCAACAGTGCCAGTCTTAAAAATTGAAAATGCACTACTACACGAAGTGTTTTTAACTGCATTTGCCGTAGCATTATATGCAATATCATCTTTTAACTATTGCACAAATATTTGAAATCTGTTACTCTACTATTGGGTGTTGTGAAAATGAAGTAGGAATTGCACTAGTTGAACGCGAGAGTGCGGAGCTTTCATCTATGATCCCTATGTTCACACTATATTTCATCGCGTTATTGGAACTGCCCAAGGCAAAGAATTTGCATCTATGTAGTTCCAACGCGAGATGCACGAAGTGCATACTCGATGAACTAGTTGCAATGATGATGAATCTTCACGCGGAGCGTCTACATATTATTATTGGGATATTAAATATATATACCTTAACCTCAAAGCCGACGAAGGAGGCTTTAGATGATTATCCCAATGATCAATCAAAACAACCGCGAACGGAGTTCGCAATCGTGGCGCAGCGTGCAAGTTCGACGTTTATTATTTTGGTGTTGAGGGTGCAAGAATTATCATTTTTTAACTTGTTCTCTACTAGTAAAAACTGCCGTTTTTTATGTTTTAATTCATCTTTTTGATGTTTTTTACCAAATAACCCTTTTTTTTACAAGATAAGGCTGCGTGCGCACGAAGTGCGCCCACAATGCACTTGCATATGGGTTTTTTATATGCTATGATAAAAGGGTGAGGTGGGAGGGATAGACTATGACTGCTATGGGGAATATATGACTTGCTAAAATAAGACTTCGTCTTTTTTAGAGCGCACGTAGTGCGCGAGCGGTTAAAAAAAAGAGGAGAGACAAAGTCTCCCCTCAGTTCCCCCTTATTGGGCTACTACGCCCATCAGACGCACAAGTGCATCTTTAGTAGCACCTTCAAAGCCTACTACGTCGAAGCCAGTAGCTTCGAGATCGCGCAAGAGTTCCTTCTTCGTAGGACCATCTTGCTTACGCGCAGCGACTTTAGGTTGCGCTACATACACGCCCTCACGGACGAGTTTCGAACGTACAGAACGCACGCTCTTTTCAATAGACGCAGCGATCTCATCAATCTCTACGCCGTTCTGGTACTGCTCAACAATCGCAGCAGTCATTTCTGCAGTATAGTTTACTGCCTTTTGTGTATCAGCCATATTACATCTCCTTACAGCTATCTCTTCGGTGGGAACAGTCGTGAGGCGTTCCCTTCCCTCATTCTCTATATATAATATATCAAAACTTTTAGCAAAGAGCAAGAGAAAAATTGCATTGATCTGTGTGTGCTTTTTTCTAGAATATCTCGCTTCTTTCTTCATTTGTTATATAGAGAGTAACATATTGGAGACGAGATTGCAAGAACTAAATGACCGCACTGCCGTGCGACGCTAGATCGAATAATTTTATAGGGACTACACATTTAGTTGCGCTGTCGTTCATTTTTTACTTGACAACGAGGGGGGACTTGTGGTAAGATGGCGGCGCGTTAGGAACCATTCGAGAAAATACTTCGAAGATTTACTACTTAGGGCGGTGCATATAGGACTTCACTTTATTTGGACACGTACTAGCATTTGCGTTGACTTTTTACTTGACAATCGTCGAACTACTACTGGCGCAGGTAGGAACTGCTTTTAAGATGTTGGATGAAGAATGGACGCTAAGTAAAAATCAAGGATTAACATTGGTGGGGAAGTAGTTGAATTCATTTCATTTTGTTGGTTTAACAACACCATCTGAAGCATTGTTTTCCTTGACTATTTGGGCCCCGGGCCCCTGCTAACCTCTTGATTATCCTTGATAAATCGTAAGTTGTAGCGAGTTGCCAACATCAGAGCGTGAATAGTTTAAGCCAATCTGCGACTGTTGTTCAGTAGTTTCATAAGGACAAGACTTAACCCCACAAGGCCAAATTATAGGTTGGCCGTTGTTAGTATCCCAGCAGTTGATGCCGCATATCGTGCAGGTTCCAGTTTTATTTCCAAAAGTTTGTTTAGCCATTAGCGAACGCAACCTCCATGTGATTGTTAGATTTGACAGCATCGCGAGCTATGATGCCAATTTTAGCAACCTCTCGCAACACCTCTTGATTATCGTCAAACATAATCTTTTTATGATTTTGCCAACGAGTTGAGAAAAATTCCTCAAGCATTTCTCTTTTAAGTTGACCGTCTGGACGAGTATCGCCTTTAGGTCTAGAGAGTGTGAATTTACAGCCTAGAGCATGTTTTGCAAAAAACCGTTTATCTGCCTCTGTTAGAGTTCTAGCAGTGCAAACCAGCATTGGGGTATGTCTACGTTTTAGAAACCTAAACAGACGAGCAAGTGGAAGCAATGTATCTTTTTCGATATTATCCCATGTTGCAAGGCGAAACCACTCATTCAAGATTAGCTTTCCTTGCTTATCGCGAGGGGTGCGATGTTCAGAGTCGATAATTGTTCCATCTAAATCGAATATAAAAACTGTGTTCAAGATTTTCTCCTTATTTGTTATTCTTATATATAGTTATACAGTAAAAATAACCAGATTGCAAGCACAAAATGGCCTCTGGACGCATTTTATCTAGTTGGTGTGGCAAAAATGTCACAGCTGTTCTGCTATCTGTTTGAAATCATTAGGAAAATCCAGCACCCCGGCCGGCCGTAAGTCATTGTAATCGTTGACCTATTCGGTCTTCGTCTCGCCAAATGGCTTCGTCCCATTCGTCATAATGGTCTTGATCTGGATATTCATCTTCCTCAGAGAAATGCTCTTCCCATTCCTCTGGCGTAATGCCAGACATGAGAAACTCTCTGTCGTCAGCAGACAGATGAGGAAAAACGCTCTGTATCAGAACGCCTCCAGCTTCCCAACGCTTGAGATCTTCTGGCAAGATGTCGATCTCGCGAGAAGTAGTTACACCAGAAATAATTGACTTTTTAGTGATAAGCATAGAGCATCCTCCAAGAAAAATAAAAAAGAGTGAGAGAGGCTTTCGCCTCCCTCGAAAGCATTATTGTTTGATGACACCCATCAAAGCAACAATTGCTTCCTTAGTTGCACCCATCATGCCAGTGATAGGAAAGTCGTTAGGCAGAGCATCTTCTAAATCGCGAAGCATCTCTTTCTTAGTTGGCTCGTCAGATTTACGAGCAGTCGCTTTTGGTTGGGCGACATATACACCCTCGCGAACGAGTTTTGAACGAACAGAGCGAACAGTCTTATTGATCGCATCTGCGATTTCGTCAATTGAAACACCCTCTTGGTAGAGGTCGATTGCTTTAGCAGTCATTTCAGGTGTGTAGTTTACATTTTTTTCAGACATATTATCATCCTTTGTCTAAGAGTTGAACATCATTTTATAAATAGAATATAGCATAAAAATAAACAAAAGTCAAGTCTTTAATTTGACATATCACAGTTTTTCGCGTCAATCTTTTGACGCTTGCGATCATAGCACTTTTTAGATGCAATAATCTTTGGGCGCAGAGTTTTGACCTCACGAGCAACAGGATTTCTTTTGTTTATCTTTTTCTTCATCATGATATTAATATAGCAGGTTTTTCAGTTTCTGCTTTCCTCTATGCGACTATTAGTGTTCAGTATGCGACAAAATACAATTAAAATATCCAATTAAATCAATGACTTAGCGGGCGCCCCCGGCCGCCTCGCAACCCCCTGATTTTATTTGAAAATCAGCCAGTATAAAGCGCCACCCCAAATTATTGTATCCGTTGCAACAGAATAAGCGAGATAAGTTCCAATTAACATTTTTTTCATCATAGCGACATGCCTTTCAGAATAAAGATTTGTAAAACAAGAATTGCGATTGGTACGCACGTTCTAACGATTTCTAGAAATAAGCGAAATTTTTGCATCCTATCACCTATTAAATGTATTCTGGGCAGTCGTCATAGACTTCCCCAAAATCTTCCCATTCTTGCGCCCAATCTGGTTGGCCGTCATTTTCCCATTGCTCACGCTCATCAGCTACATCAAGCGCACGATTTAGAAGCTGCGCCTGACGCTCTGAGGGTTGAGCATTTTCCAAAACCAAAATTGCTTCATGCAATTCGTCTGAAGTGAAATTTTCGATCTCGTCAAAACGGATATTTTCAATTTTCATCATTTTCTATTTTCCTTTTTTCAAATTAGATTTAGTTTTTCGTAATGCTCTCAATGATTGTCTGTTTCTGAGAACGTGTATCCCAACGCGGCTTTTTACGATTAAATGGGGTTGTGCGATAAACTTTTTCTCCGTATTTATATTCTGCATAATTATCAGCCTCGAAATGTTTGCGACAAAAGTCGCGAATGTATTTTTGAATTTTGCGAAAGTTCCAATTTAGCTTTTTGCAAATTTGAACAGCCTTCCCTTGATAGCCTCTGATCTGGTTAAGTGATACAGCAAAAATTTCAGTCCATCCAGATTTAACGCCAACAGCAATCGCATCAGCTTGAGCTTTGAAAAAATCAAGACCTTTTTTAGCCATCATAATTTGCGACAGTTGTTCGATCAAATAAGTTTTGCGATCATCATCCAAAACCAAGCAGTTGTGAAAATTAACAGTCCAACCGTTGCGACCATATGAGCGCAAAAATTCTTTGAAGCGACCCTCTGGAAATCCGTCATCATCCAAGCGATGATTACCAGTCCAACCAGATTTGAAAAGAGTGGTATCATTGGCAGTGATTGAGATAATATAGTTAGCCATTTGGTAAAATTCCTTTTTCTGTTTACCTATTATATATAGGTATTTATAGCACCATTTTCAAGGTATTGCAAGAAAAAAATGCGTCTTTTATGCGTTTTTTTCTTATTTCTTCCAAAGTGTGACATATATGCAACACATTTTCCCAATTAAATCAATGACTTACGCCGCCGCCGGGGTGGTGCATAAGTAGTTGAAATCATTGAATAATTTCGACACCCCGGCCGCCTGTAAGTCCTTGATTTTTCTAAACGATTTGGCTAGTTTCTTGTTCGATTTTTTCAACAACAGTTTTTAATGCTTGATTACGACCAGCAAAACGGTTTTCCATGTCGATAATATTCCAGCCACCAAGTTCAAACATCTTTTCTTTTTTGACAGTAAGTTTATCAAATGCTGACACAGCTTTTTCATCATTAGGACTGTATTTCCAATAACGTAAAGGGTCATTAGCTCTACGCTTTAATAAATTGCGTTGTTTATTTTCGTCAACAGAAAGCCATAGTTTTACAAATAGAATGGGCTGCTCTTGTTCCCACTCTATAACTTTTTTCATAAAATTATCATATTGGTTTTCAGAACACCAACCCATAACAGGTTGTAGTAAAGCACGCGAATAATAAGAGCGATCATAGAAAACAATCTCGCCTTGCTTTGGCATTAGTTTAGACCAGCCAGCAAGCCATGCTTTCATCATGCGTTTTGTTGGCATAAATGATGGCATAACGCGATGTGTATATGGTGGCAGATATCTGGTTAGTTCTCGAATAGTTCCAGACTTTCCAGCACCGTCACGACCTTCTAATAATACAGCAATACGAAATTTATTTGCATAAACTGTTTCAGCTAATTGGTTCAAGCGAATAAGATATTCTAAATTTTTTTCCATAATCATCATCCTAACAAGAAGTAGAGAGGACAAGCCGTTAGGCTTGCCCATTTTATTTTATTGCTCGTAATGAGACAAGATAGCCATCAGACAGGCTTTAGTCGCACCCATCAGACCATCAGTAGGAAATGGAACCACTTCCTCAAGCTGAATCATCAGCTCTTTTTTCGTAGGCTCATCAGCTTTCTTTGCTGAAGCTGGTTTTGGTTGCGCTACATACACACCTTCACGAACCAGCTTTGAGCGAACCGAACGAACAGATTTACCGATAGCATCAGCAATCTGGTCAACAGTCGCACCCTCTTGATAAAGGTCAACCGCTTTAGCAGTCATCTCAACAGTATAATTTACATTTTTCTTTTCCATATTTAACATCCTTATATGGTTGGTAGAAATGAGGTTTCCATTTTCAGGACTAGCCACATGGCCTTTCTTAACGCTCTTTCTCATTTGATATATATAGTTATACAACACTTTTTCAGTAAAGTAAAGCAAAAAATGCGTTGTGAATGTCTTTTTTTCGTAAAAAGCGGAAAGTGTTGTATTTATGCAACACATTTATCCAATGAATTCAAACACTTAGCCGGCCTCCGGGGCCCCCCGCAACCCTTTGATTTATATGACTTTATGAGTCAAATCTTACCTCTATCATAAAGTCCATGTCATCCATGTCTAAATCTTCAGGCGTGAAAATTATTACATTTTCAACATCTGCGCGAGTTGTCAACACTCGTTCGACTACGCGACATGGTTCAAATAATTTAGAATCCCAATGTTTTTTGACTGCGTACGCTGTCAATTCATCAGC
>Ga0213867_1000002_pt1 | contig 155089 bp, 140 predicted proteins | sample PICome_12_FD_160120 | JGI IMG/M metagenome (GOLD analysis project Ga0213867, IMG submission 160120) | Coastal seawater microbial communities near Pivers Island, North Carolina, United States - PICO540 | ecosystem: Environmental > Aquatic > Marine > Coastal | place: USA: North Carolina... | reverse complement strand
GAAAATAATCTTTGGGAGATGTAAAATGAGTAACTTTGATAACGAAGCTGATAAACTGAGATCTCATTTGGAAGAACTTCAACGCAAACACAAAAAAGTACATGATGAAATTGACGGATGGCACGGTATTGAAGTTACTCAAGAAGTTAGAGTGTTAAAAACACAGAAACTATTTTTGAAAGATGAAATATATAGGATAAAAACTAAACTTAAAGAATTAGGTGTTTATACTAATGGACGAGCATGAAAGAGCAAGCAGATTAGAAATGTTGCAAATGGCACTTGACGATGTAAATAAAATCATTGACAATATGCAAAAGAACAACTATACTGAAGATCAAATAAATGAATACAACAAACAACGTTGGAACATATACAACGAAATGTACAAGGTGAAAAAATCATGAAACGTAATTACGATAATGGTGTAAATGAAAATGTAAACTTCTTTATTGGAACTGAAGTTGAACATACACCACAGTTTGGTAAGAAAACACTGTTTGTTGTTGGATTACAAAATTATGAAGAAATTATAGAATATGCTGAACAACAAAAAATACAGCATATCTACATAGGTGCTAATATGAGCTTCGAAACTGACGATGCATATGATGGAATGATCTTTCCACTGTTAAAGGAAGGATATTGGGTAACATTGGATTTTGATATAAAAGATGTTGAATGGGTATTAGAGTCTGGATACACAGAATACAATCGTTTTATTCCAATGATATCAGCTAAAATGCCTTATATAAGTCAGCTAGGATACAATGCTTGCTTGAAACTTGATGACAAAGATTTTGATGCTACTAATCCTGGTGTGTGGGTGCATAGACTACACGATTTAAAAGAGAAAGGCGTTTTTACTGATTGGTCTAAATACACTACAGACGAAATAATTGGTTGACTAAGTGGAACAAGAACGCTATTATGAATATATGTTAAGGCGCATGAAAGAAGAGGACGCAAAATTGACAAACGCATTAGAAAATGCAAAACGTAGTATTTGGGTAACTTTTACAAAAGAAGGTATCCACAAGTATCCAGCAGCATTAGATGATCCAGCACTGGCAACAGGTGACGAATATGATGTGAGTTTCTTAGGTTATCCACATCGACATATGTTCCACTTTAAAGTGCAGATCCAAGTTACACACAATGATCGTGATATTGAATTTATTCAATTCAAACGTTGGCTAGAATCACTGTATGCAGGTGATATTCTGCAACTAGATTACAAGTCATGTGAAATGATTGCAGATGACTTGTATACACAGATTAACAGCAAATATCCCGGCCGGTTTGTTGTTATTGATGTTGCCGAAGATGGCGAAAACGGCTGTCAAATTGTATACCCAGCATAAGGAAAAAGGTATAATGACTATCAAGAATCCGGTAGTAAATAAAGTTTTTAACGATCTCGATGATTTTCGTGATTACTGCACAACTGAAACTGATCGCTACGGTAATCCACTACCGTTTAATGAAGCAAATCTTTACAACGAACGGAGTTGGGTGTGGAAAAACTACACTAAATTTCGAAACTGGCAAAGAGCAAAGTCTCGTGCCAATAGAGGACGCAAATGAGAAAACTGTTTTATATGGGTTTAGAGCCCTATGAAGGCAGGTATACATTACAACTTGAAGAATGGAGTAGGCGTGCGTTCCAGCGCCGCTCCATCGATTGGGTTAATGTGCCTGGCACAACAATTGACAATACAAAAGCAATTCAAGTAGGCCAGGTGCTAGATGCACACGGCCGTTCCTACTTTGCAATGTCGCAAATGATGAACTTGGTGCAAATGATGCGTAACGGTGAAGTTACAGGTGAAGATGTTATTTTCTTTGAAGATATGTTCCAGCCTGGTATGGAATCGTTGCCTTACATTATGGATCAGATTCCCACAGAACAACGTCCACAGGTTTGGATTCGTTGTTTAGCACAAGCTGTTGATCCAGATGACTTTGTGCATGTTTGGGGTATGGGCAAGTGGATGAGTTTGTATGAAGAAATGTGCAACGAATTTGTTACTGGCGTACTAGCAAGTAATGAAGAAATGGTTGCACACATGAAAATTGCAAACTGGAAAGCGCCTATCTACAACATCAGCGGACTTGCTTTTGATAAAACAGAAGTTGCACTACGTGTTGGTGAAATCAACACTTGGGAAAACCGTGACAATCGTGTAGTATTTGCAGCACGTTTTGATCAAGAGAAACAACCAGACTTTTATATGGACATGATTGAAGAATGGTATGGTACTCCTGGTACAGCAGACGTAGAGTTTTGTATTGTACAAGGTGGACCATTACGCAGCAACAATCAGAAGTATATTGACCGTGCTAGAAAAATGGAAGAGCGTGGTCAGCTTGTAATTTATGAAAACTTGAAAAAGAATCATTACTATGATATTGTAAATCGTAGTAAAGTATTGTTCAATTGTGCTTTGCAAGATTGGACAAGCAATACTGTAAGTGAAGCAGATGCATTAGGATGCAATGTACTGTTTCCAGCGTATCGCAGTTTTCCAGAAATCTTTGCTAATGATCATACACGTATGTATGTTCCTTGGAGTGTAGAAGATGCAATGAACAAACTAGGTCCATTGCTAGATGCACCACACAAAGATCTGGGCAAGGTGTCGGATTGGACCAGTGCGACCATTGATCGTTACATTGATATTATGCAAGGTAACGGTGAACAGTGGCGTAGAGACGATAACCGCTACAGAGATCATGTAGCAAGTAGGAAGTACTAATGAAAGAATATTTTAAATTTGAAGGAACGGCTAAACGTCAAGAGTATTGGGCAGTGATTGTATTATCAATTGTTGCTTACGTAGCAGGATTTATTGTGCTAGAAAGTGGAGCATTGGGTGCATTGATTGCACTGGGTATTTTTGTTGCTGCACTTTGGGCATGTATTGCTGTTACAATCAAGCGTCTCCGTGATGCAGGATTGAACACTTGGTGGACATTAGCTATTCTCGTTCCATACCTTGGAACAATTGCAACAATTGTTTTTGGAGTCATCGGAAGTAAAGAATGAACTTCTTATCGTTTGTAAAACAACAACCTGAATTTTGGAAAGGCGCAGCAACTATTTTAGATGCTGTGCTTACCAAAGGCATTGACAACAGTTACACTAGAGCAGAAAGAGAAATGATTTTTTCTTATGTTAGCGAAGACAATGGCTGTGAGTTTTGTGCAAAACACCACAGCGACTTTGCACGTGACATAGGTTTTGATGACAGTTTTACAAAAGACACATATGTTGATAACAATGTTGACAAACAAAAAAACGTAGCATATATTAGTGCTGCTGCTAAAATGTATAATCATTTGGTAGATGAGTTTGGTATTACACAAGTAAATGATGACGACATTATGTTAAAGGATACACCAGTAAAATACAGAGGTTATAACTTATGAGAGTTTTAGTCACAGGTGCTACAGGCTATATTGGAAGTCACGTTTGTAAGTTACTTAAAGAACACGGACATCACGTTACTGCTTGGGATATAAATATTCATGGTGAATACAATGATATCATGGCATACTGTGACCACTATTCAAGTTTTGATATTACAAAGTTTGTGCATGGCACATATGATGCTGTTGTACATTTAGCAGGACGCAGTGTAGTACCTGACAGTTTAAAAGAGCCTACAGAATACTATAGAGTAAATGTTATGGGTACTGCTAACTTGTTGGATCGTGTAGAAACACCACATGTACTATTTGCTAGTACTAGTAGTGCTTGGGAAATGGCAAGCCCATATGCACGTAGTAAAGTGGCAGCAGAAGATGTGATAAAGGAGAAAGCCCGTGGATACACTATCTTTAGATTTTTTAACGTATCTGGTACTGACGGGCATAATCGTCAATTGGGCGTTCCTACCCATCTTATTCGTGTTGCTGCTATGGTGGCTGCTGAGAAATTACCCAACATTAAGATCTTTGGTACGGACTATGATACTAGGGATGGTACTTGTATTCGTGATTATATTCATGTTGTTGATTTGGCTAGTGCCATTGTCAACGGAGTGGAACGAGGACCAGCCAATACGGACTATGAATGTCTTGGTTCTAACGTAGGCTATAGTGTGCGTGAAGTAATCAGTACTATGGAACAAGTTACTGGTAAAAAGTTAAATATTATTGAAGCTGAACGCAGAGCTGGAGATGCTGTTGCTAGTGTAGTAGATAAGTTAAGCGATTTGGTTACACTGGAAAAAAGCATTGAAGATATGTGTTTGGATCAATACAAATTGGAAGTTGGGAAAAATGGACAAACTTATTGAATACTCACAAGAAATTATGACTCACATGGACAATGGTGATTTAATGAGTTGTTACAGTCTTTTTGAATCTAACATTCGTGGTATATTGGATGATTTAGATCCCGATGATGCTTTTGTAAAATTATGGCTAACACAAAGAGATTATGTAGATGATGAAGATTGGGCAGCAGTTATGGCAAACATTGAAAACATTAGGGAAGCGCTCAATGGCTAATGAATATATTACCATGTCAGATGAAACTACAATAACTATAAACACAACCGATACACTGGATTTAGATATCAATCATCATTATGGACACACTATTGATATTAGTAATATAACCACAAGCACAATCACTTCAGGAATTGACGATTTAATTGCAATGGATGATCTTACAATCACACTAACTGAACCTGTAGAGTTTGAAGATCATATGCCAAGTGTTGCTAAAGTAGAAGATATGTGTAATGATTATCCAGCACTGTCACAAGCATACGAAAAATTTAAAACTATTTACGCTATGGTGCATCAAGACTGGCAAGGCAAACAAGACGCAGAAAATGAGCCTCCATTTTAATATAGAACCAGTATGGAATATGGAACGCTATCGTGCGTTAGAATATAAACTAGACCATCACAAAGATACAGATTTAATACAAAAGTATTTAGATGCAGGGCATAGTGCAGAGGCTATGACCCTGTATAACTATTTTGAACCAAATCCTATGCCGCCTAGCATAGAATATATTTGTAGTTATTTTCCAGAACTAAAAAACATTTCGGTTGCAATTAACTTGTTTAAGCCAGGACAGTATTTGCCAGTACATAGTGATTTATATGGTGCATATAAAAAACATCACAGGCTTACATCAGAAACAATTTATAGATATATAATTATGTTGGAAGACAGTGTCGAAGGACAAATGAGTGTTATTGGAGACGAAGCATACACTATGTGGGAAGCAGGTGATGTATTTGGTTGGAAAGATAGTACAAAACACACCTTTATAAATTTAAGCACGGAGGATAGATATGCAGTCCAACTCACAGGCATATAGACGTACCGATAGTGCATTAGAAAAAGCCTTTGTTTATAAAATTGGCAATAACACAATGTTTGTAGATAAAGAGTATAATGTTTTACCTTCACTAGAAAATTATGAAGGCTTACAAGAAATATACACCAACAGTTATCTAAAAAATTTTCCTTTTAGTTTTATTCAAGTTTATGATGTAGGCACACTTGATTATATAGAAGGATTAAAACTAGGTATAATTGAACGTGATTTTTTAAATTTAGAAGGTTTGTATATATTCTTGACTGAACAATGTTTTCATACAACAGGCAATATTCAAAATTTAGTTGCAGATGGTACAAGTAGATATAATTTAGACAACACTCAAGGAAACTATTGGTCGCCCGAATTAGAAAGTGTAGAAAATTTTGTTAAATTAAATAAGTTAAAAAATGTTACAGTGTATGTGAGTTTTGAAGATCCTACTGATATTTACAAAGACACTTACAGTTTCAAGCTACAAAGACAAGATGCAACACTAAATGCCTTAACAAATCGATTCAAAACTTTAGAAAAAGACTTTATTGGGGCAAAGATTGATAAAAGGTTTTGGTGTGGCAATTGGCGCTATGAACCGCATAGACATATTATAACAGCATTTGCAAGTCAATTGGATACAGAATATAGTTGGTATTATAGAGACAACGAACATCGTGTGTTGGAAAATATTTGGTTTGATATTAATGAATTAAAACACAAACACCAAGTAGTAGAAGGCATATATTATCTAAATGAAAATATCAAAGGTATAGATATAGAATCAGATCCTGTAGATATCAGTGGTACTATCGAAGATAAATTTATTAGACCAACAGGCACAAAAATGTCTGGTCCTGTGTTAGAAGAATACACAAACGAAAACTTGTATGGCAACACTTTTTGCAGTATAGTAAATTACAGCACATTTAATGAGCCTTTTCCTAGTTATGATGAAAAAGTTTTAAATGCAATTATAAACAGACGTCCTTTTGTGTTTTGTGGCCCGCCTGGTAGTTTAGAACTTATGCGTAAAGATGGATTTAAAACATTTGGTAATTTTTGGAACGAAAGTTACGATGAAGAATGGGACCACACAAAACGACTAGAAATGATTTTTGATTTGTTACTGGAAATTAATAGTTGGAGTATAAAACAATGCCAACAAAAATATGTAGAAATGTTAGAAGTTATCAATCATAATTATATGTGGTTAAAAGAAATGGATATACAAGATTATGAAATGCGCAGCACTATATAATCACACAAACATACGTGGGGGTAACCGTATATATCCTTGCTGTCGTTACAAAGAAAGTGTAATGCACTTTGATGGCAATGTTGGCAAAATTATGGATAGTTATATCTATAAAAAATTACGCACTGATATGGAAACAGATTGGCTGCCAGGTTGTGGTAAATGCAAGCACGAAGAAGAACTGGGTGTAGAAAGTTTAAGACAGCGTTTTAATGCACGTTATCAAATGACGTATCCTACACTTGATTATTTGGAAGTAGGGTTTGACAATATCTGTGATTTGACCTGTGACGGCTGTTGGGAAGAATGGAGCAGCAGTTGGTGGGCTAAAAAGAATCCAAACCTTCCGCCTAAACAAGGTATTACCAGCACAGAAGAATTTACACACATACCCGATACCATAAACCGTGTGGTGTTTTTAGGTGGAGAACCACTTATGACAAATAGACACAGACGTTTTTTACAAACATTTGACAATTTAGAAAATCTATCTGTGGAATATTTTACAAATGGTATGCACAAGTTACAAGAAGAAGATTATCAAGTTTTAAGTAAATGCAAAAGAGTGCATTTTACTATTAGTATTGATGGATACGGAACTATAAATGAAACAGTGCGTAGCGGTAGTGTTTGGAGCAGAGTAGTAAAAACATTAGATGAAATAGCTGATGTATTTGATTATACAATACACAGTGTTGTGCATAAAAACAACTGGCAAGGATTACCAGAACTTGCAGAATTTACAAAAAATTATAAAAAATGGACAACAAATGTCTTGACATTTCCAAAAGAACTGGATATAATAAACTTAGAGCAGTGTGACAAAACAAAACTAGAAAAAATATTGGATACATATGATATACCAAACAGGCAATATATAAAGGCACACTTACAAGGAGACGCATAATGGATATGCGAAGTTATGAAAACTGGAGAGAACACGGTGCTGATGAAAGTTCAGTAGAAGAAGTTACTTGGAATAAAAACGACTTGCTTACACTACCGTGGTCTCCAACATATATGACAGACGAAATCCCAGAAGATAGTAGTTGGGATACGTTTGCTACAAAAAACAAAAAAGCATTGGAAGCAATGTATGCACAGTGGGGAGTACCCAAAGAAGGTAGCTTACATTACATGAGCATACGTCCTGAACTTACAAAAGGACTAGCAAGTATTATTGCACCATATGCACACATGAAGTTCAATTACAACTTCCTAAAACTCACACCGGGTTGTAGTTTAATGTGGCATTTTGACACCTATGCAACATTTGTAAAGTACAACAACATTGAAGAAGATAATGCACATAATGTTTGTAGAACTGTTGTTATGATGAACGACTGGGACAGAGGGCAAGTATTACAAGTAGGCGACGAAGTATATACAGGCTGGAGTGCAGGTGACACATACACTTGGAAAGGTGACACTTGGCATGGTATGGCAAACTTTGGTCCTACTGATATTGTTATTAGTCAAGTAACCTTTTTGGACGAAGATGACCGATATTCCCAATGACAAACGTGGTATGGATTTTGGTAGTGCATTTGCTATACAAGATCCAGAAACTATGAAACTATTGAGAAAGCATTATAGTTTTACAGATCTCAATAGCGATAGTATCATTGATGAATTTTTACACGAATACGATACTTGGATTAAATCAGGTACACTTAATGTGTTCACTGGATTAGAAGACTTTGGATACAAGTGTTACAGTAACGGCACTACAGAAGCATTTGACAAGTTTTATATGCGCAATGCAAAGCGTAGATTCCGCTGCTTCAAAGGTGAATATATGTATCACAAACTTGCGTGGAGAGACAAGTTTGTTTGGGCATATCTAGAAGATGAAAAACTACACAAAGCGGATGCAGTTGTTATTAGTTTGCCATTTGCAGACACAGGTGACAAGCACGACAAATATCACGATTTAATGCGTGAGTGCAGCGAACTAGGCGTACCTGTGCTAGTGGATTGTGCATACTATGGCGCTTGTAGGCACATACACATTGACCTAGCATACCCGTGTATAACAGATGTTACATTTAGTTTAAGCAAAACATTTCCTGTTGCATATGCACGTATCGGAATGCGATATACCAAAGTAGATGATGATGACACAATGTTTGTGTATCATAAAATTAACTACAACAACAAAATAGGTGCATTGCTAGGATTAGAATATTTAGATAACTTTACACCAGATTATATACCAAACAAATATGTTGACAAACAAGCAGATTTCTGTAATAATATAGGAGTATGTGTAAGTAAGACTGTGCTGTTTGGTATAGATTATAATAACAAGTTTCCGCAGTATAATAGAGGCGGAAAGACAAACAGATTAAGTTTCCACAAACAATATATCAAAGGACTAGATATTGCCAGTACAAAGTAACAACGATTGGGATCCATTAGAAGAAATTATTATCGGCACAGCAGAAAACTGTGTGCATCCCACTATGAATATCAGCACACATAGTTTTATCTATGGTGGTGAAGATTATGAAGATATCAAACACTTTGACGGGCAACCTATTGAACAATGGATTGTAGATGAAGCAAATGAAGATCTAGAAGGATTAGAAAAGTGTTTGCAAGGACTAGGTGTAAAGACACTACGTCCTGATCCTATTGATCATAATAAAATATACAGCACACCAGAATGGACTACCACAGGCTGGTATACATTCTGTCCAAGAGATTTGCTGCTGCCATTGGACAATATGATTATCGAATGTCCTAGCCCAATGCGGGCACGTTATTTTGAAACTAGAGCATATTATAAACATTTGTATGGCTGGATGAAAGAAGGCGTACAATGGATAAATGCTCCTAAACCTATTCTAACTGATGATAATTATCAACTGGAGGACCGCAGTGAAGCCACCCTTGTTAACAAAGAAATTATTTTTGATGCTCCTAATATCGTTCGCCTTGGTAGGGATCTTCTCTGCCAAGTTAGCAATAGTGGCAACCAACTTGGTTTTGAGTGGCTGAAAACTATACTAGAACCCAAAGGCTATCGTATCCACGTAGCAGAAAAGTATTATAGTTTTGCACACTTTGACAGCACAGTATTGCCATTGCGTCCAGGACTGGTGCTACTAAACGCAGGACGTTTAAGTGAGGATTGGTATCCACCTATATTTAAGGATTGGGATAAGATTTGGGTTGGCGAAGAAGACTTACATGTGCCGCCGGCAAACACAGGTGTTGCTCCTTGCTCACCTTATATTGGATTGAACTTTTTGAGTGTAAATGAAGAACTGGTTATTGTTGATGAAAAACAAGAGCAGTTGAGACGCATATTAGGCAAACATGGTATTGATACAATAGGCCTTCCAATGCGTCAAGCACGTAGTATGAGCGGAGGCTTCCATTGTGCTACATTAGACACTAAACGCAAAGGCAGTTTGGAGGATTATTTTGCAACATAGTATTGAACAATGGATAGAACGTATTAATGCAATGAAAGATATGTGTATCCAAGCACACAGATTGCGCAACGAATATAGTGATCTAGTTGAGCAAACATATGATTATGCAGAAGTAAAAAACATACTAGAGCAGGTACAGTCAATGGCTGCTGGTATTGCAAATGAATCAATTACTGAAATTAAAACAGAGATGGATGAATGGAAAAAATAGATAGAAAACATTACACATGGGACGATGTACATAAATGTGCTCACAAACTTGCACTGGAAATGTATAAAACAGGATTCCGTCCAGATTATATTGTAGGACTAAACAGAGGCGGGTTGCCAGTTAGTGTTGTGCTTAGTCATTTACTTGACTGTGATCATTATGCGCTAGATGTTAGACTGCGTGACAACAAAGGCGAGTCAGGACCGGAATCAAACTGCTGGATGGCAGAAGATGCGTTTGGTTACATATCAGAATTAGATAGAGATGGTATTTTTGAAAATCTTACAAGTCATGCAGATAAAAAGAAAAATATTCTTATAGTTGATGATATTAACGATACAGGTGCTACTTTCAATTGGATTAAACAAGATTGGCAAAGCGGATGCTTACCTGATAATCCAAACTGGGATACTGTATGGGGTAAAAATGTACGTTTTGCCGTAATGTGTGAAAAAACGCATACAGAGTTTGATGGTGTTGATTATGTATGGCAAACTATTGACACAAGTGAAAAAGACACTTGGATTGTTTTTCCGTGGGAATATGATTAATGAGATTAGAAGAAGACGTAAAATTAGATTATAAAGATGTGCTTATTCGTCCAAAGCGCAGTACACTTAAAAGTCGTAGTCAAGTAAAACTGCATCGTAAATTTCAATTTAGAAACTATGATCATGACATTGCAGAACCGCTACCTGATGAAATCCATTACAATGGTATTCCTATTATGGCTGCTAATATGGATGGTGTTGGTACATTTGAAATGGCTGACAAACTAGCAGAAGGTGAAATCTTTACTTGTCTTGTAAAAACTTACAGTGCTGACGAACTGATTGATTATTTCAATGCAGCAGACGTAGGACTAGAGCGAACTGAAAATGTTGCCATGAGCATTGGCACCAGCGGAAGTGATTATTACAAACTAGAAAAAGTTAAAAAAGAATGCGATTATAGACTGAAATATGTTTGTATGGACATTGCCAATGGTTATAGTGATCACTTTGCACAACACGTTCGCAAAGTACGTGCAGAGTTTCCAGACTTGGTAATCATTGCTGGAAATGTAGTAACAAGAGAAATGACGGAGGAACTTATTCTTGCTGGCGCAGATATTGTTAAAGTGGGCATCGGCCCTGGAAGTGTTTGTACAACACGGATCCAAACTGGTGTTGGTTACCCTCAGCTTTCCGCTGTTATTGAGTGCGCTGATGCTGCTCATGGTCTTGGTGGCCATATTATTGCGGATGGTGGCTGCACTTGCCCTGGCGATGTAGCCAAAGCATTTGCTGCTGGTGCTGACTTTGTAATGCTGGGTGGTATGCTTGCCGGACACGATGAAGGCGGTGGTGAAGTAATCACAAAACGGTTTATTACAGACGAGTTTGAAAACGATGCTCGTGTTATAAAAGAAAAAAAGTTTGTGCAGTTCTACGGTATGAGTAGTGAAAGTGCAAACGATAAGCATTTTGGTGGACTTAAAGATTATCGTTCATCAGAAGGACGCACAGTGCTTGTGCCTTATAGAGGACCTGTAGCTAAAACAGTGCAGGAGATACTAGGAGGAGTGCGTAGTGCTTGCACATATACAGGTGCAATGAAACTCAAGCAATTAAGTAAATGTGCAACTTTTATTCGTTGTACTCAGACACATAATTCGGTTTACGAATCATCAACAATAGGAAAATAATATGAGTTGCGGTTGCGGAAGATCGCCAACAGGCAAATGCGTTGGTTGGCATTCATTAACAGAGGAGCAATACCTCGAGAAAAAAACACAATATGAAGAAAGACAGAGACAGAAGGAGAAAAAGGATGAGTGATATGGCAGCACAATTAGCAAAGGCAGCACGTATGCATGCCGAAGGCGAGCTTGAGAGAGCAAAAACAAATATCATGGTGTATATGAATCAATCTGTAGGTATCGGCGAACATGCAGACATTGTTGAAGCAATTCAACAAGAATTAGACACTATGGCAGCAGCTAGTGATCGCATTGAAATGATTCAAAAATATTTTAGTGCTTGACAAAAACCTAAATACATGGTACAATACTTGTAGTGTTGTACCATATTTTATGACATCCTCGTCTATAACTCGGAGAAATAAATGACAGAAGAAGTAAAAGTTAGTCAAGTTGTACGTGAAAGACTACAAAAAAACAACGTGCGTTTTTATGCTAACGACAATATTAGCGAACACATCAGTGAGTGGGAACTGCAAGAGATTCAAAACGAACTAACATACAAGTTCCAGGATGTACTAGATACACTTATTATTGATACAGAAAATGATCCAAACAGTAATGAAACTGCAAAGCGTTTGGCAAAAATGTATATTCACGAATTAATGCGTGGTCGTTACTATCCACAGCCTAATGCTACAAGTTTTCCAAACGAAACTGATGATCCATATGATGGTATGCTTGTGGTACGCAGCGAACTTAAAAGTGTTTGCTCGCATCACCATCAGCCAGTTACAGGTGTAGCATATATTGGCATTATTGCTGCTGACAAATTAATTGGTTTGAGCAAATACACACGCATTGCACAATGGTGTGCAAGACGTGGCACATTGCAAGAAGAACTTGCTATGGATATTGCTAAAGAGATTATGAAGGTTACAGGTGCAACAGACTGTGGTGTTTATATCCAAGCAACACACGGTTGCTGTGAAAATAGAGGCATTATGGCACACAGTAGTCTTACACAAACAAGTGTGTTAAAAGGTGCATTTAAAACCGATCCTGGTACAAAGAAAGAGTTCTTTGACAACATTAAACTACAGCAGGAGTTTGCACCAAGATGAAACTAAGATATAGTGAAGCATTTTATTCAGTGCAAGGCGAAGGCAAGTTTGTAGGAGTACCCAGTGTATTCCTACGTACATTTGGTTGTAACTTTCGTTGTATGAACTTTGGTGTTGATAAAAGCGTAGGTGATCGCTGGAAACAACACGCAGAAGGCAATCGTTATAATGCAGAAGTAAAAGCATTGCTCGACGATGGCATTGTAGAAAAAACAGAAAAGTTTGAGGACTTGCCTATTGTGCATACAGGATGTGATACATACGCAAGTATCTATCCAGAGTTTAAGGACTTTAACAAATTAGCAACTATCGATGAAGTTGTAGAACACTTGCTTAGTTTGTTGCCAGAAGGCAAATGGACTATGGATAATGGACAAGATGTTCATCTTATTCTAACAGGCGGAGAGCCACTACTTGCTTGGCAACGGTTGTATGTCGAGCTATTTGAACACCCAGGTATGCAGGATCTTAAAAATGTCACAATCGAAACCAACACTACACAGCATCTACACGATGACTTCTACAACTATCTCAACCAGCATGAACGAATTCAGCTCACTTTTAGCTGTTCTCCCAAACTATCCGTTTCGGGCGAGTCTTGGGATGATGCTATTAAGCCTGACGTTGCTCGTGAGTATTCCCTTGTTGATGGCAGCGATATGTATTTTAAGTTTGTTGTTGCTGATCAAGACGATGTTGATGAAGTTGGTAGAGCAGTTGACGCCTATCGTGAAGCAGGCGTGGACGTTCCTGTATATCTCATGCCGCTTGGGGGTAGGTCGGAAGAATACACTCTCAACGTACAAGAGGTGGCGAACCTCTGTATGGAACGAGGGTGGAGGTTCTCGCCAAGACTCCACATTAGCCTATTCGGAAATGCCTGGGGCACTTAAAGAAAACTTGGATAGTATTCCAAAAGGCATCAAAAGCGAAGAGGAATACGAAAAGATAAGGAAACTAATATGAAACAATGGCTAAAGAAGATTACAGGTATTGAAGCAGAAGAAAAGCGTATTGCTGAACAAAAAGCTGCACTAGAAGCAGAATCAGACAAAAAACTCAAAGTAAAAGATCCTAAAGCATATGCTACTAAAAAAGGAGAACCTTGGGTAAATGTGTTGGATATGAAAGTCAATGAAGATAATATTCGCAACGGGTTTTTTGAACTTGATTGGAATGATTACTTTATTGAAGAATTATTGGCAGCAGGTTATGGCAGTGAAGGTGACGAACCAGAGCAAATTGTAGATCGTTGGTTCAAAGACATTGTTTATAATATGTTGGCAGAAGAAGGACTTGACACATCACGAAATGCCGGTTATATTAATGTAGTACCAATAGACAAAGGCAAAAGTGAAGTATCATGACTTATATTCTAATTGACACTGCTAACACATTTTTTCGTGCTCGTCATGTTGTACGTGGCGACATTGATACAAAAGTTGGCATGGCAATGCATATCACCCTTAACAGTATTAAGAAAGCGTGGCAGGACTTTGATGGTTCGCATGTTGTATTCTGCTTAGAAGGACGTAGTTGGCGCAAGGACTATTACGAGCCTTACAAGCGTAACCGCAAAGAACATCGTGACGCTATGAGCCCACGTGAAGCAGAAGAAGATAAAGTGTTTTGGGAAATCTTCGACGAGTTCAAAGAGTTTGTTACAGACAAAACTAACTGCACAGTTTTGCATAATCCTGTGCTAGAAGCAGATGATCTTATTGCAGGTTGGATACAAAATCATCCCAATGACGATCATGTTATTATTAGTACAGACGGTGACTTTGCACAGCTGATTGCTCCTAATGTACGTCAATACAACGGGGTAAGTAATACTACAATTACTGTAGAAGGATACTTTGATGACAAAGGACAGCCCGTGTGCGATAAGAAGACAGGCGAGCCGAAGCCTGCTCCTGAACCCGCATACTTGCTTTTTGAGAAGTGTATGCGTGGCGACACTAGCGACAATGTTTTTAGTGCCTACCCTGGTGTGCGCAAGAAAGGCACAAAGAACAAAGTAGGTTTGTTAGAAGCATTTGCTGATAAAGATAACAAAGGCTACAACTGGAATAACATGATGCTACAACGTTGGGTAGATCATGAAGGTGCAGAGCATCGTGTGTTAGATGATTATACACGTAATGTTACATTGTGTGATTTGACTGCACAACCTGAGCATATTCGCACAGAAATAAATAACACTATCCAATCAGCAGATAGCAAGAATGTATCACAAGTTGGTATGAGACTTATGAAGTTTTGTGCCCGTTGGGATCTTCAGCGTATTGCAGATAATGCAGCACAATATGCAGAACCGTTACAAGCGAGGTATAAATGAGTATAACAGCTAAACCAGTTTTAGAAGACAAGTTTTGGATTGTAGAACAAGAAGGTGTGCGTATTGGCACACTAAGTAAAAATGACGAAGGATTTGTTATTAACAGTAAAGGCAAGATAGACATTTACAAAAATGAAAATCAACTTAAAAAAACTTTTGGTAAGAATTTTTTAGTTGCAAATATTAAAACTACTAATGGAATTCAATCAAAAGATGTTCATGGATATCCTACTAGAACCATTCCATACAATAGTATGTTTGATATTCAACGTAAATTGCCTCTTTTTACAAAAAGTGAAAAAAGCAAATCAGTTTATTGTGCAGGATACTATCTAATCAAGTTTAATGTAAATTGGTTAAAAAGTTATTGTCCTAAACTAATTACAGTTGAACGTAATGAATATATGGGTCCATATAAAACAGAATTAGAAATGAAAATGGCTTTAGCAAATGTCAACAGAACCCATTAACACAATGCCTATACAGCAACTAATACAAATGGTAAAAGTTGCTGAACAAAGTAGAGCAAAAGAAGTGCGCCTTGATATTACTCAAGCAAAAACTCTAGCCTTTACATTAGGTGAAGTAATGGCTAGATTACATGGCGATTTAGAAAAAATACTAGATGAAAAAATAGATAAACTCAATCAAGACCAAACTATTGAGATTAATATGGATTCAGGTGGCTGGTAAAAAAGATAAATATATGCGTAGTTTATATTAAAGGAAACGCATATGAGTAGACCTAAGCCTACAGTAAAACTTGAGTTTACAAATAAAGTTACATACAAATGTGAGCAAGTGTTAGATGCGGAAGCAATCTGGGCTGTCTTCTACCAAGATAAACCTTTTAATTTAAAAAGCAGTAATAGTTTAACTGGCTATCCTGGACCAAAGTATAAAAAAACAAGTTTTAGTAATCCAGGACATGCCCACAACTTGGCAAAAAAATTAAACGACATGTTTAACACAGACGAGTTTGCTGTTTATAAATTAACAGCAGGCGAAAAGTTAGAATGAACAAGGTTACATACACCAAACTTTTTTTAAAAGAATTAGGTAAAAGTTACAACGATCTTAGTGTAAAAGAGCATATGCCACTTTGGTGGTATAACACACGACAGAAAGATGTAGGTGGGCTTAGACTAACAGATGATGGTTTTGATGTTATAAACAAGATTGAACTACAAACATATGATATTCCATATCCACGTGATATGCCTATGACTACACAAGTTATTATATTTTTAGATAAATTTATTGATTGTCCGTATTACTTAACAAATAGAAGTATAACAGTTACAAACGAACGTAAAGCAGTTGAACTTGGATTGTTCAGCGGAGACTTACGTAAATATGGTTTAACAAAAGCAATGTCAAGGTCAAAGAAGGATGAGAATTGATTTACACGGATATCACATCCATAATGCTTGGCAACACTTTAATACGAAAATAACTGAGGCATATTTTGCTGGACATAAAAAATGTATTGTAATTACAGGGCAGGGTGCTATGATGCGTGAGTTTGAAACTTGGGCTAGAAATCATCCACGTATTAGAGAATGCAAACAAACACAAAATAATCCTGGAAGTTTTTCTATAAAATTAAATAAAAAAGGTTGACCTTCTAATACTATTGTACTATATTAATATTAAATTAATAGGCACAAGAAGGCACAAAATGAAACGTTTAATACTAGCACTTACACTTTTTGCATCAACAGCAAACGCAGATGCAGGTTATTTGAATCAACACGGATGTCATTACGGATCAACAGATGGCTGGCGTGGTATGTGGCACTGTCATCATATGGCTCGTTCATATTACACAGACCGTGGGCTAGTAACAGATCCTCCCGTTACAACAAATCCAGGATATAATCATGGCAATAGTCCTACACATGGACACAGTCATGGTCACAGCAATAGCAATGATGCATTAAATATATTGCTAGGTATTGTAGTTTTAGATGCACTTTTAGGCAGATAAAGGTTGACATCGATAGTATTTTATAGTATATTATTTGTATAGGGCAACATAGAGGGTAACAAAATGTTTACATACTGCGATGATATTATTTCAGACCTACACAAAGATGTGTATGGCTGCCGTCCTGGCGAAGCGTTTTGGGCAGATTGGAATAACTGCACTCCTGCTGAAAAGCAGAAAACTTGGGACGAGTATTGCGATACCGTTGAGATGCAAATTGCTGAGGAGAAGATCCGCGAAGCAGCTTGTGTTGCACGTTTTGAAGATCGTGTCAAAGACGTTATTAGTCTTGGTGCAGGCAATCGTACAACTGCACTACGTTGGATTGCACAACAAGAAACTTTCTATCACATTCAAGATGTTGAGCATTTTGTTTGGGAGCAGGGTATCTTGTTCACAGATTATGGCAAGTCACTTGTAAAAGAGATTGACGCAATTGCAACTTATGAGGAGTTTTAATTATGATGAATGTTCAATGTCCAAAGTGTTTTTTAGATAAACCTATTGGAGCAAAAGTATGTCCAAATTGCGTTCAACCAGTATCTAATAAAGAAGTGGTGACAGGTGAATTTTGGAGTATTTTTTGGACTTGTGTTATTTTCTATGTAATTTTTAAATTAATTACTTGACAACGAAAACTAGATACGCTAATATAAGACATAGGCACTGATTTAGAAAGGAATACAAATGTCAGACGTTATTCGTACACTATCTCCTAACAAAGCAAAAAACGCACTGCGTCACGCTATGAAGAAAAAGCGTCCTGTGTTCTTGTGGGGTCCTCCAGGTATTGGTAAATCCGATATCGTTGCGCAGGTTACAGACGAGTTTTCTAACTCACATCTAATTGATATTCGGTTGAGTCTTTGGGATCCAACTGATATTAAAGGCATTCCATATTTTGACAGCACAAATGTTAAAATGGTTTGGGGTGCTCCTTCAGAACTGCCAGACGAAGAAATGGCAGCACAATACGACAATATTGTTGTATTTTTTGACGAGATGAACTCAGCTGCTCCTGCTGTACAAGCGGCAGCATATCAGTTGATTCTTAATCGTCGTGTCGGGCAATATAAACTGCCGGACAATGTTATCATCGTTGCTGCGGGTAACCGTGAAGCAGACAAAGGCGTTACATATCGTATGCCTTCACCACTTGCTAATCGCTTTATTCACATTGAAATGGCTGTCGAATTTGACGATTGGTTCCAGTGGGCAGTTGATAACAATCAACACAAGGACGTTGTTGGTTACTTGACTTTTGCTAAAAAAGACTTGTATGACTTCGATCCTAAATCCGCAAGTCGTTCATTTGCAACACCACGTAGTTGGGCGTTTGTAAGTGAGTTACTTGATGACGAACTTGACGAAGGTACTACTACTGATTTGGTTTCCGGCTCAGTAGGCGAAGGACTCGGTGTTAAGTTTATGGCGCACCGCAAGGTAGCCGCAAGTATGCCTAATCCAACTGATATTCTTGCAGGCAAAGTAAAAGACATGAGCACGTCAGAAATCAGTGCCATGTATTCGCTGACTGTTAGTCTTTGCTATGAACTAAAAGAAGCATCAGATAAAAATGACAAAAAGTTTGATGATAAAGTTAATAACTTCCTACGCTTTGCAATGGATAACTTTGACACAGAACTAGTTGTTATGGGTATTAAACTTGCGCTAACACAGTATGCGCTGCCAATTGATCCAGACGAAGTGGAATGCTTTGACGAGTTCCACAACCGTTATGGTAAGTATATAAAAGCAGCACAGGCGGTGTAATTAGAGTGAAAATGGGTGGCTTAGGCTGCCCATTTTTTCTTTATTTGCTTGACAATACAATTAAATATGTTATATTAATACTAGGCACTGATAAAGAGGTACAATATGTCCACTAAAGATACATCAAGTAAATTAAAAAACTGGGAACCTAATCCAGATCTTACAGAAAAAGAATTAGACGAAATGCGTAAAGATGTGCTAGATCGCATCATTATTGCACGAGTAGGTTTGCTACTACGACATCCGTTCTTTGGTAATATGGCAACACGTTTGCGTATTCAATGTGCAGACGAGTGGTGCCCTACTGCCGCAGTTGACGGACGTAACTTGTACTTTAATACACAATTCTTTAATGCAATGAATAACAAAGAGATTGAGTTTGTTATTGCACATGAAATTCTACACTGTGTATTTGATCACTTAGGTCGTAGAGATGAACGCAATCCAATGTTGTATAACATTGCTGCTGACTATATTGTAAATAATTTGCTTGTACGTGATCGCATTGGTGAAAAGCCTAGCATTGTAGATTGCTATCAAGATTTTAAATACGAAGGCTGGAGTTCAGAAGAAGTATATGACGAACTGTTTAAAGAAGCAGAAAAAAACGGACAAGAGTTTTTAGAGCAATTAGGTGAAATGCTAGACGAGCATTTGGATTTAGAAGGTGACGGCACAGAAGAAGATAACAAAGACGGCAAAGGCCGTCCTAAGTACAGTAAAGGCGAACTTGATCAAATCAAAGACGAGATCAAAGAAGCAATGATTCAGGCTGCACAAACTGCTGGTGCTGGTAATGTTCCAGGCGGTGTGCAACGTCTTATTAAACAACTAACAGAGCCTAAAATGAACTGGCGTGAATTGCTACGTCAGCAAATCCAAAGTACAATCAAAAGCGATTACACATTTGCTCGTCCATCACGTAAAGGCTGGCACACAGGTGCTATTCTTCCAGGAATGAACTTCCAAGATACAATTGACATTTGTGTTAGCATTGATATGTCAGGTTCTATTGGTGACGATCAAGCAAAAGACTTCCTAAGCGAAATTAAAGGTATCATGGACGAATACAAAGATTACAAGATCAAAGTATGGTGTTTTGATACAGCAGTTTATAACGAAGAAGACTTTACTGCTGATGGTGGTAGAGACTTGAGTGAATATGAAGTGCTAGGCGGTGGCGGCACTGACTTTATGGTAAACTGGACATACATGAAAGACAACGATATTCAACCTAAAAAATTCATTATGTTCACAGATGGGTATGCTTGGGATAGCTGGGGTGATTCGGAATACTGTGAAACTATTTTTATTATTCACAGCAATCACAATAAAAACTTAGAAGGTCCGTTTGGTATAACTGCCCATTATGAGGAGGCTGCGTGAAACTAAAAGAACCCAATCCATTAGATGTTTTAGGTTTAAGGAGGGTAACTTTTTGCCCTCCTCACTTTGCCACTGTTGATATACAGCGGAAGTACAATATTGATAGAGCCATCTGTGATTGGATCGAAGATAATTTGAGTGGTAGATATTTTTTTGGCAATAGTATTGGCTTTGACGAAATGAAAAATCTAAATCAATACAACAGAGTTGGGTTTGAACAAGAAAAAGAATTAAGTTTCTTTATGCTTGCTTGTCCACATTTGAAATACAATTAAAACCTAGGTTATAAGTAATATACAAGGAGTTCAAAATATGACCGAAAACACACAAACAAATCAAAATGAACTAAACATTCAAGATTTGGCATTGGCAAGAGCAGTTATTGAACTTGCTACAGAACGTGGTACGTTTAAAGCAAATGAAATTGCTAGTGTCGGTGCTTTATATAATAAACTTGATGCTTTCCTAAAAGAAGTTGAAGCACAAGCAAAAGCAGCACAAGAAGGTGCAGCAGCAGCACAACCGGCTCCTGCTCCAACGCCAGAAACGGAGGCTGCAAATGGCTCTTAAACATGTAGGAAGAATTGCAACTAACCAGCGTAAAGTTGTGGTTGCATATAGAGTAATTCCAGGCGATCCCGATTATTGTCTGGTTGTACAAACAGAAAACCTAAGTGCAGACGAACATGATGCACTAATTAAAGCAGTTGAATCAGCTGCTGGCCAAGAAGCATACGAATTTGCAGAATGTATGGCAAGAGCGTATTTGCCAGATGGCAGAAACATGCTGGCAGGTTTTAGTAAAACTGGTAAATTAAATAAAGTTCCAACTAGCAGTGTAGAAATGACGCCTAACAGGAATACAAGTATTTCTTTAGAAGAACTTAACAAAACTATTGCAGAACAGCAAGGTGTAACTGTTGCCGATTTAGCCCTAAAAGGTCCAGATGGTGAAACTGTAGAACCTGCTACAATCGAAACAGAAGAAGCAGTTGATCCAGTTTCAACTTATACAGAAACACCTACTACAGATGGTGTTTTAGATGATGCGGCTCTAGCAGCACAATACAGATCACAAGCAGATGCACTTTTTAAAGAAGCAAAAGCATTAAGAGAACAAGCAGAAGAATTAGTTCCAACAAAGAAAAAGACTACAAAAAAGACAGAAACTAGTGAAGCCTAAAGACGACGACTACTGGGACGAATTACTCCAACAAATTGATATGGATTATATTCCATTAGAGTATATGAGCTCAGTGGTCGTAAAATTTACGGATGGTAAAGAATGGGAAATAGAAGTTCAAAAAAGTAAAAATTCTGAACTTGATATTGAAAAAACACTAGATGATTTTTTTAAAGAATATGAAGACACAATAGATACTGTGGATTTTAGACTAAACTTAAAAAAATTACAAAGAGATGTAGCAAAACGTACCCGTAGATTTTTAAAACTCAATAAATAAATTTATGATTGAAAATTTAAATATTGATATTGATTATGATAAATTACTCGAAAACTATCATGATTTAAATATAGATGATCGTATCTATAAAAATCATGGATTAAAACAGTTAGCAATACAATGCAGAACAGATGCTCTATTAGAAAATCAACTAATTGAAAGTTGCGGTAGTTTATATTATGATTGGCCTGCATACACAGGAAAAGGCGATTTACCATTACGCAAAGAAATTTTTGAGGAAGAGCAGTTTAACAGTGTCTGTGAAATATTTAAAAATACATTATTTGAAGAATTAATTAAAAAAATACAACAAAACTATGATATTATACGTGGAAGATTTATGTTAATGCAACATAAAACCTGTTTGACATATCATAAAGATCCTAGCAAACGTATTCACATACCTATCTATACAAACAATGATTGTATGATGATTATAGATGACCAAGTTTATAGAATGCCATTTGGAGCTACCTATTTGGTTGATACTACAGTGCCTCATACTGCATTAAACGCTAGTAAAGACCCTAGAGTGCATCTGGTGTTTTGTTTAAATACTTAGTAATATGATAAATATATAAAACAGTACATTACCTAGGAGACTATAATGGCTTTAAAGCTAAGACGCGGATCAAGCACTACACGAACTTCATTTACGCCTGCAGAAGGCGAGTTAATCTATACCACTGATACAAAATTACTATATGTTGGAGACGGCATAGAACCAGGTGGTAACTTAGTAACAGGCAGCGGTGGCGGAACCGAAATTGCTGGTATTCAAGACAATACAACAGGCGGGTTTAAAGCAATTACTTTAGGTAACGCACTTATTGAAATGGAAACTGCGGTAGCACTAGGTGGCGATTTAGATATAACAAACTATCGAATTGACGGCGATGGCGATATTTTAATCACAGGAGATATTACAGCAGGTGGTGATGGTACAGGTGTAATTACAGCAAATAGTTTCGTAGGTGATGGTAGTGCGCTTACAGGAATTACAGCGTCTGGTCCATTCGTAGGTGATTTAACAGGTAGTGTGTTTGCAGATAATAGTAGTACAATTATTGACGGTTTAGATGGCAGTGTAAATGCAACTACTCTTACTACTGCTGAAATAAATGTAGAAGGTGCAATTTTAAATATATCAGATCCTGCTTCACCTAATACCACTGTTAGTGCAAATATAGCAAGTGATAACAATTCAAGTTTAATAAATTTAACTAGAGAAGCACAAACTGACATAAGTGGTGACACATTACCATATGGCAGAATTTCTTTTACTAGAGATGATAGTGTAGGCAAAGTTACTACAGGATTTATACAAGGCGGTAGAGATACAATTATTATTGCAAGTGATCCTAGTGGTACATTTAGTGCTCCATATAACTTAATATTTCAAAATGGTAGATTTGGTGTAGGTGCTTTAACTCCTACAGTAGAATTAGATGTAGTAGGAGATGCAAATATTAGTGGCACACTTACAGCAGGCAACATTGTAAGTGATGCAGCAGGCACTCCGGAAATTTCAAGTGCTAGTGATATTATCATTACAGCAAATTCTGGTGCAGGTAATTTTGAAGTCGATTCAGCAAATTTAGTATTGACTGATACAGTAGTAAAATCAGCAAATCCAATCCAAGTTATAGGTGATGTGCAATTAGGTAAAGTAGCAAGTAACGATGCTACTGCTTTTGTACCCGGTGCAGTGAATTTAGTTATACTGAGTGCTATTGCTAATGACGACACGCTGGATGGCACAGATCGTGTTAAAGAGATTGCAAGATACGATTATGCACGTTACACATCAGGTGGTGAAATTTTACTTACTATAAATGATGTTAGTACAACAACAGGTGCAGATCAATTCCTAGTTAAAAAATTCCTATTCCACGATAGTGCAGGAGATGGTAGTGCTTTCACAGTAACAGAGATTGGTACCAGTGGCAACGCAGGCTTATTTACTAGTTTAACAGTGGCTTCTGTTGAAGATGCTGGCAATTTCTTCCTAACATTTACACTGAGATCACCAGATGCAGCAATTAGCGGTGCAAGTATGATTGTTACAGGACAAACAACATTTACATCAAATCCACTAGCAGTTTCAATTAGCGGTTATTAAGGAGATATAATGACTGAGAAGTATTATCAACTAGGTACTCACACTGCCGAGCAATATCACGAGATACACGAGTTACTTTGCGAAGCAACAGACGGAGTTGCTAATATTCCAGATAGAGCTTGTACTTGTCATGATGACAAAGTCCACTCGCCAACAAGAGGTACATTTCTACTTACTGACGATGAAGCAACAGCACTAAAAGCAGATAGCAGGATTAGATTTATCAATATTGATTATGTTCTTTATCCAGAAACTTATGCTCCGCCTCCGGAAGAACTTCAATCAAGTTCGCCTGATCTTCTAAACAGATACAGTTCATCAGTAAAATTGTATAGAGAATTTGAAAATAGTAATACACTGCCGGGCGGTACTCCAGATAGTACCGAAGTAAATAGAGCTAGTTGGTCACTTATAAGACACGGACAAAAATTAGATAGATGGGTAGATGAAAGTAGAGCAGACAATTATATCTTAGAAGCGGTTCCGCAACAATATGGAGACGGTGCCGATGTTGATGTTATTGTAGCAGATGATGGCGGTGGATGGATTGGTCATCCTGAATTCCAAAACAATTGCACAGATGCTCCTAATCCAGACGGATACACAGGTGGTAATGTTTTGCCAGGAGACGGTACTTGCGATGTTTTAGATTTAGTTTTAGATGCACCGTACTATTTAGATCCAGACTATTTTGATGCAGATGCTGCAAATAGACTTACCACACGCTGGGACGGTACAACTGTTCCTGTAGAAAGTTTTGCACGTAATTGGTGGACAAGCACTGCCAACAGAAGTGATACGTTTAATGGAAAATATCCAAGTGCAGGTACTACTACAAGCATTACAACAGGCTATACACGTAGTTACTGTAATGGTAGCAACACAGCACAAAGCAGCGTAGGCAATCACTGTACGCCCTGTATGGCGCTTACATACGGTAGAACACAAGGTTGGGCTTACAATGCAAACAAATGGGTTTTAAATCTTTACGGAACCAACGGATCAGATATTGAACGTGGGTTTGATATTCAAAAGATTTTTCATAATACAAAACCAGTTAACTCAAAATATGGCACACAAGATCCAACAGTAAGTTCAAACAGTTGGGGATACAGAGCTAACAAAAATCCAGTTGGAACATATTATTATCACTTTAGAGAAGGCGATGCAACAGCATATACCTCTGAACCAGTATGGTTATCACACATGGGATTAACTGGCGATGGCGGACGTTGGAAAAGTGAAATGAAAACCAACTCTCTTACAACAGCACTAGATGAATTAATAGAATCTGGTGTATTATTTGTGTGCGCTGCTGGTAATAGTAATCAAAAACAAGTCAATTGGGATCACCAAGATTTTCCAAATTATATTGCAACAGATCCGTTTGACACCTTAGAGGAAAGCAGTTTCTTTGAATTCAGTGTAGAAACAACAGGCACAACTAACAGACGTGGATTTCCTCAGCAAGGTGGAAAGAGTGCAGTAAATCAAGCAACATACACATTTAATGCAACTGCACCTGCAGGAACTGCATATTATAGAATAGTTGGCACTGATAGAACAGGTGCTATTGATTACAACAATGGTCCTATCACTGTTAGAACTGGCGACACAATTGAACTTACAAATGATGCTGATTCTAGTCATACTATGTTTATTAAGACATCAAATACTTCAGGAGCCGGTGATCAAGTTTCAGGTGCTACAGGACAAGGTGCTTATGGTGGATCAACTATTACTTGGACACCTACTGAAATTGGAACATACTACTATAAATGTTTAAACCATTCTAGTATGGGTGGAGAAATACGTGTTACACAAGGTGAAATTGAATATGGAACAATTAATATTGGTGCGCTAGATGATGAATACGCAACAGGTAATTTAGAGCGTAAAGTTAATTACAGCGATAGAGGCAATGGAATTGATGCATATTTTGCAGCAGACGGAACACTAGCAGCTAACCGAGGTTACACATCAGAAGGACAGTACCCTAACACATATCCAGGATTTACTGCTAACAGTGGTTCAGGTTCAGGTATTCCAGAGGATTGCGCATTTGGCGGTACAAGTGCTGCATGTCCTGTAGGAGCAGGATTTATTGCTACACTAGTCGGTTTGAATAGAAACTGGACATATACAAATGTTAAAAGTTATTTGTCTGGACTGGAAAATCAAGCAGCATCAGATTTTTATTACGGAACAGAATCAACAAGCCCAACTGATAGTAATTGGAGTGATTACAACAGTTTAGAAGGCGGTGCAGCAAAAGTAGGTTATCAAGATATTTCACAACTTACACAAACAACACCACCTAAACGTGCTGCAAACATCGGTACTGGCTTGAATATAGGCAGCGGCATTAGCATAACTCGTGTAAATAGATTTGACAGAGGCAGATAAGTATGCTATATTAAATGTAGTACATTTGTATAGGACTATCAATGAATATTAGATTCCAAATATTTGGATTACAAATTTTATCATATCTATCAGTAATACCTATGATTATGTTTGCAAGTTGGTGGCAGTGGCTAGTTGGTGCATTATTGTATTTTGTATTCAATGGACTAGGCATGATAATGACTTATCATAGGTTACTAACCCATCGAAGTTTCACTTGTCCTAAATGGTTGGAATATACACTTGCTTTCATTACAACTTTTAGTTTCACTGGAAGTGCTATAACTTGGATAGCAATACATAGAAAACATCATAAGTTTGCAGATACAGACAAAGATCCACATAGCCCAGATCATTTAGGATTCTGGAGAGTGCAATTTTTTACTGCGTTTGCTGAAGTAGAAGGCAGATATGCTACAGATTTAATGCGTGACCGCTTTTATAAATGGCAACACAAATACTACACAAAAATATGTTTCAGTGTTTTAATTTTATTTTTACTTATAAATCCTATGTTCGCAGTTTATGGATTACTTTTTCCGGCAGCATTGACTTTGTTTTTTGGAACTTTAGTTTTAAGTTGGGCACATAAAGATTATCAACCAAGAACCGTTCTTTGGTTAGCTTTAATTACATTTGGTGATGCTTTCCATGATGTGCATCATGATAATCCAAATAAGTACAGATTACACAGATATGATTTGATTGGTTGGATAATTGAAAAAATATTCATCAAAGATAAAACCACACCTGTGGTCTAAAGGATTAAATACAGTTGGAGAAGTATATTGGAGGTTAAAATGTCAAGTAGCTGGAAAGGACGACACGAACTACCAGTCATTGCTAGACTTGATTACAGATTTGACATCAAAAGACTCAAGGAAGAATTAAATCAGTTTGCAGCAGACAAAGTTTGGGATGGGCTTGGCAGTGACTACGCTCATATGTGCGAAACACATACTAAACTTCCAAAAATGTTTTTCAAAGAAGAAGAACTAGAGAAAGTTGATTGTGTTTGTGATTTAGACTGGGAAACGTCTAGTTATCAACAATTAAGTTTGACTGAGTTTGACGAGTCATATGATATAAGCCAAAGGACTGAATTAAGTGGTAGTGCTTGGGATACAAGAGTAGCAAAACGTGATCCTAAAGCAGATGAACGCTGGTATAGAAAAGTTAAAGATGATGTTCCTTTGTATTTACGTGAGGTACTCGACACGTTCACAGGGTCGCACAGGACTCGATTTGCAAATCTAGCACCACATAGCGAAGTTAAACCTCATATAGACTATGACACACTTTATGGTATAAGACTGCACATTGCACTAGAAACTAATGATAAATGTTTTAACGGCGGTTGGGATAAAGACGGTAACGAATATAGAGAGCATATTCCTGCTGATGGTAGTGTTTGGCTGGTAAATCCAGGTGTAAAACATTATGCTGTAAATGGAGGAAATACTCCTCGCAATCATTTAATAATAAGTTTGGATAGTCAAAAGGTTCTTATGTGAAGTACAAACATTATCATGTAATTGGTTTGCAACGAACTGGCACAAACTGGTTACATGCTACTGTAAAAGAAAACTTTACAGTAACACGCAAACAAACATTTTGGAAGCACTTAACACCATTAGGACAAAATCCTGCTTACTACAATATACACGGACCTTCTGGTTCATTGCTAGAATTAGATCCAAATGTATTTTACATTGCAACCTGTAAAGATTTTGACGCATTTTGGAAAAGTATAAAGAAACGCAGAGTAGATTTTTGGGTATCTCATAATTTTCCTAACAAAGAAGAAAAGAAAACAGAAGATATTTATTACGCCTGGATTAATTGGAAAAATGATAACATAGGCAAATTAAATTTTTTCTATAAAGATTACGAAGACTGGAATAAAAACTGGAAAACATATTTTTCGGAAATTGAAGAAATCACAGGTTGGCACAAAAAATATGATAATTATATTACAATCAATAAAAGGTTTTAATTATGTATGTGAAAGAAATTGATAATCCTATTATACATGATGTATTTGAAGCAATTAAAGGTGTATGGAATCTTGTGCAAAATGACAAACGTTTTCAAGGTAGGTACAAATATATGCATTATGCAGGATCTACTGAAGAAACTCTAAAAATTATGTACGATAAATTTCCTATTTTATCTGAATTTAAAAATTCTCTTAATTTGACGCCAGGTATTTTATTTTTATCTTATAATGATCCGTCGAAGCAGCTTTATCAATGTGAGCCACATAATCACGATAAAGAAGGTAGTTTATTTTTTCCTGTTGTACATAGTGAAGGGGCAGGTACAGCATTTTATGATCCTCCTAAGGACAAAATTTATGATGTAGATAGGATTGCTCCAGGTGGTATAGAATACACAATTCAACATTGCGATTGGTTTGAACCTGCTGAAGTGCATAATATGTCAACTCCTCATATTATGAATACAAAAATACTTCATGGGGCATATGAACTTATACCTGATCATCCTGATAATCATTATAGAGTTGCTTGTAATTGGCAATCAAATATATCATTTAACGAATTAGATAGAATTTTACATGATACCTAGTGTTCTACATAATGTTTGGATAGGTGAAAAAATACCTACTTTTGATTTTACGCCAACTTGGCGTGATGCTATGCCAAACTTTAGAATTACTAATTGGCGTGATGAAAATATAGAAGCAGAATTTAGAAACGACAAAACCTACAAGTATTTAAAAAAACACTATGGTCCAACCATGATTTCAGATTATGTCAGATTATGCATTTTAAAAAAATATGGCGGAGTGTATGCAGATTTAGATGTTATGTTTTTAAAAGATATAAAAAATTTTTTAAGTACTCCTGCTTTTTGCACATATCAATTTCCGCATATACCAGAAAATAAAAAACTTAAAAAAACACCAACAGGTTTAAGTTTAAGAGATTGCGTAAAGAACTTTGTAAATGTTTATAATTTTTACAATACAGACATATACCTTTGTAATAATTTAATAGGCAGTGAGCCAAGAGGAAAATTTATAAATGAAATGCTTGATGCTTTTTTAGAACAATTAGACTTGCCTGTAGATAAAAGATTTAGTTATGTAGATTATGGTAATGGACCTATGCTAACAACACATGTTGCAAAAAAATTCTGCGATGTCAATGGATATACTACACATAGCGAACAAGTTTCAATTTATCAAAGCGATGTATTTCATCCTACAAACTATATACAATATAAAGATGCAAATGTAAAAAGACAGTTGAAGCATACATTACAAGAACAAATTGTAAAAGCAAAACAATCAAACAGTTATGCATTACACATACAAGGATCAGAAGAAGTAGATTTATATTTAGAAGGTTAAAAAATGTTAAAAACTTTTCATCAAAAACTATTATTTTTACAATCAGTGCTTTACATAACAAGCATTATTGGTTTAATATTTTATTGGGATCCTATATGGCTACTGTTATCTGTGTTTGGAAAATATATATTTGCTAATTTAGGTTTAGAAATTGGTTATCATAGATTACTATCGCATAGAAGTTTTACTACAAGCAGAACAGTAGAAAACATTTTAACATTCTTAGGAGTATATGGTGGTTTTGGTCCTAGTTTAACTTGGACGGCTAATCATAGAGTACATCATAAAAACAGTGATAGGGAAGGTGATCCTCATCCTGCTTCAGAAACTTGGAAAACATTTTTTTGGTTAAATGATAAAGTTCCAGTAAATCCTAGTGTAGTTAGAGATTTGCTACGAAATCCATTTCATAAATTTTTGCGTGATTGGTACTTTACAATTTGGTATTTAACATTAATAGTTGCATTTATTATAGATCCACGTATTGCAATTTATCTATTTGCTATTCCAGGAGCAACAGGACTTTTAAGTGGTGCAGCAATAAACATACTATGTCATAAATTTGGATATAGAAATTTTGAAACAAAAGACCAAAGCACAAATAATTGGTGGGTAAATCTTTATGCAACTTTTGGTGGAAGCGGATGGCATAACAATCATCATGCTAATCCTGGCAGTTATACTACAAAAGTCAAATGGTGGGAATGGGACTTAGATGGTTGGATTATTGAAAAGTTTTTGATGAAAAAGGAATCTTTAAAATGATAATTATGTTAGATAAAGATGATCCTAAAATTACTAAATTTAGAGAAAAAATATTTGAAGAAGATTTAAATTTGCCTTTAAGTTATATGAATTATGGCTTAAACAAACTAAAAAGAATAACAAATAATAAACTAAGCGAAGAAGAATATCAGAATGCATATAAAGCATCTAATGTAAAATGGAACGATGAAAAAATAGATAAAGTGTGGTTGATGCCTAATGTTGCGATTAGTGCAGGATATGAAATTGATAACAACACTTATAGAGGTGGATATTTAACATATACACTTAAATCTAAAAGAGCAAAATTTAGAAGTTTAAATTTCAAAGAATTTGGGTTTTTAACACATCAATCCATAAGAGCTTGCGAGTTAGGTAAAAAAGAATTAATATTAACTGTATATGAGTATAACAGAAAAATGACTGCACAAGTGCGGGCTTTAAAACACAAAGGCTATGCAGATGTAGCAGGAAACATCTTGCATCAAGAATTTGATTACAAAGGTATAAAAAGTCTTAATGGTGTAGATCAACATATTTTTAGTATAGATTTTGAAAAACTTTTTAAAAAATACGATCCATATCTTCTTGAAATGAAAAATGAGGAAACTTTACCTGTAAAAGCAAAATATCCTACACAACCAGAAAAATATCCTTATGTTGTAGATTTAGGATTATCTGTAGATGTAGATGTTCTACAAAAAGAATTTGATGATTTTGATAAAAAAGATAATTATATGCTTAAACGCCTAAATGATTTTGTAATAAGTCCAAGTATAAACATAATTTTAATGACATACCTGGGATTTAGAAGTAGTGTATATCAAGGTGTAAGTTTAAACAAACCAGGAAGTTTAGAATTAAAAGAGTCAGTAGGTCCTGCTACTAGAGATTTGTTAGATAAGTTTGATGATATATGCAGAGTAAATTATATTACTACTCACAAAGGATGGAAAACAAAATCTCATAAGGATCACGAAGATTATACAACACAAGGATTTAGAATTATAATTCCATTTGCTGAAATGAAAATGACGTTTGAAAAACGTGTTGAATATATGTTTAAACCAGGAAGAGCTTACTTTGTAAATGTTGCTGTTGAACACGTAGGCGAACACGCAAGTTTATTAAATACACGTACAGGAATACTTTTTAAAATGTGTAATGATAAAATGATTTGGGATAACGTGTGAGTTTATTTTTATGTGTAATACCAAAGCACAGTGTAAATGTGCCACCTTTGAGTCTTGGTTTTTTACAAGGCGCTTGTAAAAAGCATGGAGTAGATGTACAAATACGTGACTTTAATTTTGACTTATGGCAAAAAACAATACACACAGACAAATGGCACAGTATTTGGTTAGAAACAGATCAAACATTGTTTAAAGGTGAAGAATTTAAACAGTTTTGCGAAGAAATGTACGATGACGAAATATGTTCTTGGGCAAAAGAAATTGTTTCTACAAATCATACACATATTGGTATAAGTTGTTTTAGTCATAGAAGTTTGCCTACATTTAAAAAACTTGCTACAGAAGTTAAAAAATTAGACCCTGCAAAACTTATAATTGCAGGAGGTGCTCCTATGACACAATACGGCAAACATATAATAGAAATGGGTCTTGCAGATTTTGTAGTGTTAAGTGAAGGTGAGGAAGTGTTACCTGATATTGTAAAAGGAAAATATAAACCTGGTATAATAAAAACAAAACAAATAGACAATTTAGACAATCTGGCAATTCCAGACTATACAGGTTTAGATGTAACACAATACACAGGAGGTTCTCCTGTAGGTGATCAAGTAAGAGATGTAAAATATAAAAAGCGTAACGAACTAGCAATTATTGGTAGTAGAGGCTGTGTTAGAAAATGTACATTTTGTGATGTAGAAGCATATTGGCCCAAATTCCGTTGGCGTAGCGCACAAAACATATTTGACGAAATGATGCACTACAAAAATACTTATGGCATTGATAGGTTTTTCTTTTATGATAGCTTAGTAAATGGTAACACAAAACAATTTGAAGAGTTACTTGATCTAATTATTGCTGCGGGTTCGCCATTTAAAGGAATGCAAGGGCTTGCAATATTTAAAAGAATGCCTGAACGTATATTTAAAAAAATGCGAAAAGCAAGATGGCATAGCATGATTATTGGAGTTGAAAGTTTTAGCGAAGAAGTGCGTGATCATATGCGTAAAAAATTCTCTAACAAAATAATGCATGAAAATTTAGAACATTACAAAAAATATAAAATAAATTTAGTACTCTTAATGATTGTGGGTTATCCTGGCGAACTAGAAAAACATCATAAAGAAAATTATGAATGGATGAAAAATAACAGACAATTTGCAGGCAATCCTATCAAACAAATCGAAGTTGGGACTACAATGTTAGTATTTCCGGGTTCTCCTGTGTTTTATGAAAATATGTTTGAATACTATGTAGATGATAACGGAGATTGGGTAGTAACTAACGGAAAAGAAATAAACAATATGAAAATCCGAAACGCAAGACGTAAAGATTTGATAAAATGGGCTGAAGAATTTGGGTTAGGAACTAATAGTGTTTATGGCACTGGTGGACAACTAGTAGGTGATGTTGAAGATAGAGACATTGTAAATAAAATACATAAATTAGAACACAGCACGGATCTAAAATTAGAAGATGAATATGTAAAACAAGTACTAGGTTGGGAAAGTGATCCTAACCGTCAAACACATGAATTTTGGCAAATGTTATAACTTTCTTTTTGGTATTTTACTATCTGCACTACTTACACAACTTTCTGTAATACAAGGCATTGGTTTATCAAATAGTTTAAATCCAGTTTCTATATTGCCAATTGGAACATCATGGCAACTGTATGAACGTTTTACACTACCATCAGGCTCACGAATGATAATACCTTGATAACCAGCATTACAACTCCAGCCTTTAAACTTGTTAAAGTTGAAAGCATTAAAACGTTCTGCTTGATCCATATACCATGCTTTACCGTCTTTGTCTCTAAACTCTACTTGGAAATGCCATGGAACACTTGCATCTGGTTTGTGATATGCATCTTTGGGTATTTCAAACTTTGGCTTTGGACGTTCTGCCCATACACGTTTGCTTTCTGTGTATGCACGTTGTGGCATACCATTCCATAAACGTTTCAAATCTTCTTCTTTGTATCCTTCAACGATTCTTGACGCCGTAGGGTCGGACTGCGGTTTAAGGGTGACATTAATACCTTGCTCATGAAAGAATAGAGCGTTTTCCCAATCACGCTCAAACCAGTCCGGAACCATAACCATATTGATCGTAACCTGTACATCATGCTCCTGACACAATATCAACTTGTCTGCAAAGTCTTGCATCTTCTCACGAGTATTTAAGTGTTCTGTATGTAGGCTGGCTGTAATACTTGCTCTATGAAATAGCTTTACACGTTCTACATAATCTTCAAACCAACTCATTGGACGGCTACAGTTTGATGTCATATGGACAGAGGTATAATTGGTATTATCAACATCATCGGCAAGATGCTGTAAAATATCTAAGTAACCAGGATGGAAAGTTGGCTCGCCGCCACTAAGGCTAAAATGGAAACTGTTAAAACTGTTTTCACGTGCTTGCCTTTTTATTTCATCAATTGTTTTTAAACATAATTCAGTTGGTCTATGATCTTTCCTATCACTTCTTGCATAGGGCCAGCAGTAACTACATCTATAGTTACAAAATCTGCCTAACAACCAAGATACTGTAAATATATCACGATACAAAAGAGTACGTTGGCCAACACTGACAATATCATCAAACGGTATTTTAGTGAAGTCATAATTTGACCATTTTAAATTTTCGTTCATTCTTAATTATAACATCTATTCTTACTTACGTCAATTTATCTTTTAGCAAAGGTATAAAAAATTTATTTGCTAAAAATTTCCAATCCTGTCTTGTGATGTGACTACCATCGGGATATATTTCAGAATTTTTTTTCATTTCTATGACGTCATTGTATCCATACTTTTCACATAAGCATTCTTCTAAAACAATTTTTGTTACAAGATTAACTGAATATTTTTCAAAATCTTTTTTTACCTGTTTTTCCTTAATAAGATGATTGTTAAAACTAAACCAAATTATTTCATTTCCTGTATTTTTGGCAAATGCATTTAAAGCTAAAATTTGTGCAACAGAATTTTCGTCTTCCATACGCCTATCAGATAAAGTTTTGAGTTTTAAAAGTGCTTTTGTAATCGATGAATCTACTAAAGTATGTTTAGCATTAAATAATTTAGCTACATTAAAATATGTAATGTAATTAGGATATTTTCCATGTTTTAATGTACAATATTCTCCGTGAATACCCCAAAACTCTTTTTTTAGCATACTCCATTTTGAATAATCTTTATCATTATTATGATAAAATTCATGATACCTTCCACCACATGGAATTTCTGCAAGTAGTAATAATTTTTTTTCTTTGTTATTTTCAAAAATCATTTGCATTCTTAAAAAATAACTATCAATTCCTAAAGAACTTACAGCGTGATTATCAAATTCTATATCAAAATTTTCAGTTACTTCAGTTTGAATAGAATTGAATTCTGGTAAAGTATGACTTGTTCCTAATAATACTATTTTATCAAAATTCATTATACTGTCCTTAATTTTTTTATTAAAGAAGGCAATTTTGTTTCTAAATTGATACCTCTTACTTCTGTCATATATTTGGCGGTTTTCCAAAACTGTTCAATATTAGTCTCAGAAACGTTATTGTTTATGTAATTTTCTAAATTTACTAAAACTTCTTTTACATGAATTTTATTTTTTACATCATCGTTAATGTTTTGTAAAAAGTTTTTCAATTCGTCATAAGTTTTTTCTAATGTATCTTGGTTTAACATTCCAATCACATATTCTTCAGGTTTTCTTATTGGATGAAAATCTAGTCTGTCAAAAAGATAATGATAATTTTTAATAAAATTTACTACATCAATTACATTAAAACACGTTACTGTATATCCTAATCTAGGTTTTACTTTTGTTGTGTCAATTACTTTATTGAATTGTTCAAGATTATACAAAACGTCTTTCCATACACCATTTGTTCTTTGATATTCAAAAGAATTCTCATAACCATCAACACTAAAAATTACAGATGCCTCTCTAAAACTTTCCATCATCTTACACAATTCCTGTGTTTCTTTATCAAAAAAACTTCCATTGGTGTGCATATAAAAATATATGTCTTTAGGTAAATGTTCTAATAATTTACGTAGTCTAATTTTATGTTGAAATGGTTCGCCACCTGTAACTTGAATATTTTTAAGATTTTTTGCTTTTTTTATAACATCAATAAATTGTTCAAATTTATCATCATTAACCATTAACAAAGGATCTCTAATAGAGTCTGCACTTCTTTCTTTAGCGATTAAATGACTTTGACCTCCACTGCACATAACACATTTAAAATTACAAATGTTTGAAAGACTTACATAAATTTGCTCTACATCGGTATAATCGATGATTTCTTTTACAACGCCTTTATTACTAAAAAATTTATTTGCTTTATTTCTAGGAGAAAACAAACCGTCTTTTTCTTTTGATACGCAATCATTACATATCGAAGGTATTTTTCCTTGTGCTGCTTCTTTTCTTACTGCAACAAGAGAAGGATGATTTATTAAACTATCAAATTCTTCAAAACTATTTCTATTACCAAATTTACTAACATGACAACAGGGCATAACATTTTTTGCTCCAGGTCCTATCCATATACCTGAAGATAAAAATCCACATTCAAATTGTTTTTCTTTTGTCATCTTTTTTCCATTATCATATTTTTTACTTGCTCTGCTACTAATGCGTTACCTTCTGCATTAAAATGCCCTTGTGGGTCGCAAAAGTAATTTTTATTAAATCCTATTGTTTCTTCTATAGAAACACAGTCTTTGTACTTATTGTTTTTTAACCATGAAAAAGTAACATTCTTGATTTTATTTTGTTCCATTAAAATATCACCGTAATTTAAATATGCGTCAGTTTGATATTGAGATAACATAAGATTATGATACCTATAATGCATATTTCTTAGGTTGTCTTGCGTTTTTTCATCATATAATTTTCCTACACCGGTAGTAGGAGTAAAAAAATTTATAAAATGTTGTAACTTTTTTTTATCTAATGCATTATAGTTTAGAACTATATTTTTTACAAAATCAAAAAAATTAACATTTATATCTGGTTTCACAATAAAAAATCTTTGAGGACTTGCAACTTGCCTTACAATAACATCTGGTTGAATTTCTTTTATTGCTTGTTCTATCATAATTAAAGAAAATAAATTATCACTTCCTTTATGTCCAAGATTATATATAGTTGCTTCAGGTAACAATCTACCTAATATGTATGGATATGTTCCATGATGTTTAGTTTGATATTGTAATAAACCATCAGTAAAACTACATCCAACACAGACAACTTTCATATTACACTCCACATTTCTCTTTACATAATCCCATTTTACTATTTTTAAAACTATATTGCAAATCTTTAGTAAAAAATTCATGCTCAAGAATTTGAGATAATTTATAAAATTTAATATTATTAAAATGTTCTTGGTATTGTTTTAATTGCTCATCAAACCAAATAAATCTACGTCTATCGTTAGGGCGTCCTGTGTGCATACTATAATAACAACAAGGCCATACCTCTCCTATTTGATTAATTTGAATTTTTTTATCTTGTTGCCAAGGACATAACGTATCATTTTTTTCTAAACCTTTGTATTGTGACATTTCTTGATCTAATTTCAGTTCCCAATCAAATTTTGCTGATAAAACTTTTACTTCATCGTGATTAGGAGAAGTAATATATCCTGCATCAAAGGTTCTGTATTGCATTACTTCGATATTAGTATCAAAACTTCTATTCAAAGAAAAAGCGTAGCATCCTAGTTTTTTTGCAAGATCACTTGCTTGTTGAATTTGATGTTTATTATGATCAAATACAATCATTCTCCATCGAGCTAAACCACCGCTTTTTATATATGCGGTCATGTTATGAATAATTTTTGAAAAATCTGTACCTCGACGATATATATGATTAGTATCTTCTAATCCATCTATACTAAAAGTTACAATAGATGAAGGAAATTTTTTAACACAACCAGCTAAATCTTTCCAAAATTTTTCCGATCTCGCACCTCCATTTGTGTGAATATTTAATTTAATCTTTTTTGTTTTTTTATATAGATATTCTAACATTTCAATATAATTAGGATGACTAGAAATATCTCCAAAGTTGCCATTAAATGTCATTAGCTTGACATTGTTTTCGCCACAAAAAGTACAAATATCTTTCCAAACATTCCAATCAATATGCTCTAATATAACGTTTGGATTAACAGGACCGCCTTTTATATTTCTAACACAAGCACCACAATAACTATTGCAATAGCTAGTTACATCTATTTGAATTTCAAATAAGTTATTCTTATCCACGTATTGCATAATTTTATTTTTTTGTCCATCTTTCAAAAAAATGTGATTTTTCTTTTGGAATTCCCCATAAACCTAATCTCTTATCATAAGGTACAAAACTTATATAGTTAAAAGTTTTGAAAATATCACGGGTATAAGAATCAAAATGTTCTACATGAACCAAAGGACTGCATTGTTTGATAATTTTTTCTGCACCCAACAATGCATAATTATCATGCTGTTCTATATCAATTTTTATAAAATCTATATCTGATGTTTTATTGTAATGTTCATTGTCCAATGTGGTAACTTCTACTTCTATTTGTTTTATTTTTTTCCAATTATTTCCAAAATTAAGTTTAGTATAATCTTCTAATGTAGAATACCCACTATCATCCATATTACAATAAAGTATAGCTTCTCCAGTATAATTACTAATTGCTTTTTTGTGTACTACACAATCATCATATTTACTTTCACTTGTATCTATATTACACCACGGATTTGGTTCATAACCTATAATTTTTTCAAACATAGGTTGCCAAAAACTTAGATACTTTCTGTCATTTAAACCAACATCTATACAAGTTCTGCCTTTCCAATGACCGGCAATTAATGCATAAACAACAAAATATGAATCTAGTTTTTGTATTTCTTTGAAGTTCATAAAATATGGTTTTCCATTACCTTGTTATAATTTTCTTCGTATTTGCTTTTTGGTGCACACAAACCACAACCACAAGTGTGTTTAGGACATATAATTGTAGGCAAAGTGTTGTTGTTCATTTTTTCTTTAAGATCTGATAAAATTTTTGCGCCTTCACTAATTTTGCCAATAGGACCTCGAGTTTGATCAAAGCGAGCTTGGCAAGTTTGATGATGATAAACACTATCTGTTTGTTGTTCGAGATGTAAAAAGAAATAATTTACACTACAATGCCATCCTTTAAATTCTCTCAAATCAACAAAGGTGCTTTTACGACTTTCACCGTTCAAACTCAAGCACATTTCTCTACTTCCGCAACAAGGACGTCCAATTGTCATACCTAGTTTTTTCTTTTCACTAGTTTTTTCTCCGGCAGCACTTAAAACAGCAGCTTCTTCTTTTGTTTCATTTAATTCTGCATTTTTATATGTCCAATAATTTTTCATATAATCTAATTGTTCATCAGTGTACATATGTGCAAAATTACTTTTGCTGTCTGGCTCTTCGCCAATAATTCTAGGAACATATTTCACACCTAAATCATGTAGATAATCACACAAATCTTTACATTCGTCAAAATACGCTGCATGAAACATTACATTACAACTAATACTAAAATCTGCATCATGAAATTGTTTTATTCTATCACGTACTTGTTGTTTAAGTTTGTTATCACTTTCTGCGTGATAGCTAACTGTAATGTGTCCTAAATTTTCCATTACTGCATCAGCCATTTTTGCGCTCATTGCACCATTACTTGTAAGAGCAAAACCACAAGCCCATTTATCTTTATACTTGGCTTCGTATTCTTCTTTTAAATATTTTACAAAAGGAATAAAATTTGGATTGACTGTCGGTTCTCCACCTGTAAAACTAATACTTGTGTGTTTATAGCTACGTTTTTCCATATAGGTGTCAATATATTCAAATAAAAAATCTACAGCACTTTTAAGTTCATCTAAACTAGCGTGAGGACTAAAGTTATCGTGCCTATGTGCAGGACAATAACTACAATCATAATTACAACGTCTTCCTAAGTCCCAAGTAACTTGGAAAACTTTGCCTGTTAATAAATCAACTGTATCAAAACTCATTAAATATAATCCTTAAATATAGGTTCTACATCAATTAAACTTTCAGCTCTAATTTTGTCTAAAGTATTGGTATATTGCTTAAAATAATCCCAATACTCTTTATAATAGCTTTCGCTTGTCATATAACTTACTATGCTATTGCGTATGTCTTTAGCTTTATTTTTAGTGTTTTCAGGAAAATCAGAAGTTTCAATCCAATCAACAAATCTATCAAAATTTTCTGTTACCTTGTTTTTTAGTTCATCTGGTAGCACACGGATATTTAAGTGTTTAGGATGATGTGCCATGTGGAAAGTGATAATAGGTTTGCCTTTAAAACAGTTAAGTTTTTTAAAACCGCTCTCCATAAGTTTCCATTTCATAAAATATACCATATGATTCACATTGTATGCTGTCACTGTAAATGCTAACCAAGCAACAATATTTGGCGATGATGCATCTAATGTATATAAATTTTTTAGTAACTTACTCCATTTGGCAGGATTACGTTGATATTCCAATACTTTACCCATTCCATCTATACTAGCACCTACTCTAACTTGTTTAAACTGCTTCCACATATCAATTACTCTCGGAGGCAATGTGCTCATATTTGTATTATATTCGACTATGATATTTTTTGCGCTGTCGGTATCAATGCAATGTTGTAAAAAATCGTAATGCCTATCTATAAGCATAGGTTCTCCACCTGCAAAATATACATGTTCTATATTTTGCACATTATTATATAATTGTTTCCAAAAACTGTCGTTATGTACCCAATTGTATGCATCAGAAACAAGTTTGTTTCCTTTACGATATATTTGTACTTCACCGCTAGTTTCTTTATAAGTTGTTTTTCCTGTAAGTTTTTCCCAATCTTCATACCACGTGTCACTATCAGTTGGACCACACATACGACATTTTAAATTACAAAAATTTCCAAAACGTAAATCATAATATTGAACAGGATTTTTGTTGGTATCAATACTGCCATCTGCATTTGTTATACTTTTAGCTTTATCAAATGTAAAATTAGGCCAATTTTTTTCTTCGTATTTTCGCCTGCTGCTTAATCCATTGAGTTCTTCGTTTTTACAACGTCCACATTCGTCGCTCCATATACCATTTAACATATTAAGTCTAACATTTTTCATAAGGTCAGCGTTACGAGACTCATTTAGATCGTCAATACCTACATTATATGCACTACCATCTTCCTTACGTATAACACCTTGATTTTTTGTAATGTTAGCTTGACAACAAATTCTTATATCACCATTTGATCTAGCTGCTTGAAATATCCAAGGTATAGGACAAAATGTTTCTGTCATTAAAATAACTCCGGTGTAATAAGTTTTTCAATCCTGTTCCATAATTCTTCGTTTTTATCCATCCAATGTTCATTCCTTATTTTATTAAATTGTGCATCGTTACGGACAAATAATCCAAAATCGCCATCTGTTTTCATTTCATTTTTTAATAAATTAATAATTTTTTTATAAATTACAGTTGTATTATTTTCCAAGTCTTCTAAATAATCTAATAGCCAAGATTTTATTTCATTAGGAAGATTTCTTGGTTGCATCCACTGAGGGCCGTCCACTACTACACATTCATGATACAGTTTTTGTTCAACACAAAAGTTAATTATTTCGTGTAATTTATTTACGTTGTAAGCACTAATAGCACTATGTACATTTATATTATCAAAATGTTCTTTATACCATTGAATATTGTTATATACATTTTGCCAGTTGCTGTCTTTACGTAAAAATTCATTTAATTTACCATAACTATCAATACTTAAATCAATATTAACATTTTTACATTGTTTTAGCAAATCCAATAATTCGTCATCAGGCAATATACTAACATTTGTGACTAGTAATATTGTTATATTTTCAAGTGTGCATTTATTCAGCACTTTTTTGAGTTTTGCTTGCTCCATCATAGGTTCACCGCCTAATACTTTGATAAAACGCAAGTCACTCAAGTCATATGAATCAACAATTGTATTGTTAGTGATAACACCTTTGGGTATTTCCATACCTAGTTTTTTAGCATCACTGTACCAGTGTGTGCTTAATTGAGGCATACACATTCTACACTTGTTATTACACACATTAGATAATGCTAAATCAATATTTGTAAGTTTCTTTACACGCCCTAGCCCTTCTTCTTCACTCGGTAATCCAAAATCTCCTCCCCATGGAGATATTAGATCAGTTCGCATACTTCTAGCACTGTGTTTTTCATCTTCATAACACTTTTTACAACCATGCACATACTCATCATTGAGCATTTTTTGTCTTAACCAATTCATATATTCGTGATTAAATGGATCAGGGTGTGCTACATTCAAATCATCAGGCACTTCTTCCTGTCTAAATATACAGCAAGGAAATATCTGTCCATCTGGACGCATTGCCATATGATGGAATGGCATTACACATGCATGTTTAGGTATCTTCTTCATGCCACATTTCCGGTTGCATAGGATCAATACTTATTTCATTTATATTAAGATTTTTAGGTTGATCAACAATCCATTTAATGTAGCTTGCAGCTACATCTATATTCATACATTTTCTATCAGGGTGTTTGTGTTGGTTATTATCCAAGGTACCAAAACTGATATAACTGATTTTAGGTCCGCTTGCCCATACGCCTGTTAATCCTAGTGTGTTTGAATAATCACGCAATGCTTTCTTTTCTGCATTATACAGCCAAGCGCCACCTTTTTTCACTCTATCTGTTGTGCTACCTATATTAATAATATGACAGTTATGTTTTTCTAGCACACATTTTTTATAAACAATATCTAACAGACTAGTTTGATTAAATCGAAACAATGCACTACAATTAACAAAAACATCGTGTGCTAGTACTGCTTCTGCACAACGTTCCATATCTAATTTTTTGCCAAAATCGTATCCTGTGTCTCTGCTGATAAATTCTGCATCTGGATACAATTTGTAAAGTGCAGCAGCCACACCAAAATCTTTGTTACCTGTTATAATCATTTATTTCCTCTATTGTTTTTTTAACTCTAGTTTCTGCCCATTTTCTTTCTTCACACCACCAACACTGCTTACATTCTGGAACATGCATACCAGGAAAATAATTATCAAAGCTAGGACATGCACTTTTTACAATATCGTGATGATTTATATCACCTTCACAACTACGTGTAGTATTATATAAATCTAAAATATTCAATATATGATACTGGGCAACAATCCAATCTTTTTTTACAAATCTAAACGGATGTACAAAAGTAGCATTTACTTTTTTACTAGGCATCCATAAATCCATTAAATTTCCATCTTCGGCATCTTTATCTCTGTTGGTCATACGATCTTCACGTAAATCATCAGGATTTTTACTTGTAGCATTATATACAGCATCTAAATTATATTCCCAAGCAGCAAATTTGTTAAAACTACCTACAATGATTTGATCGCCACTTCTGTCATTTACAATATTACCTATTACACCGTGTTCAATTTCTGGAGGAATATAAGTTGTTAAACGTTCTCCTATAATTTTTGGAAATTCAAGTTTAAGCCAATGATAAACTTTTTTACTAATATAGCCTTGCCACGGTCTTGTTTCCCAACACCTTTGATATGTAATTATATCTACTACAGTATCTAATTTATTTTCTTTTATAATTTTACACAATATATATGTTAGTAATGCGCTATCAGCACCTCCACTTAAATTTACAGCAATTTTTTTCCATTTTTGATCAAATGGAATTGTAAGATGAGATACAGTATGTAATATTACATCATCAGCAATGTTTTTATAGTAGCTGTTATTAACTTCATACATTATAATGTAATTCTCCATTTTCAAATTTGAATTTGGTTATATGATCGTTAAAATTTTGCTTCCAAATCATATCACTTTTTGGAATATACCTTAGCAATGCTTCATAATCCTTATTACTAGACTGATGTTTTAAAACATATTCACGCACTTGTTCAATAGCCTGTAATGCACTGGTAATATCAGTCCACCATCCATATTTAATTTCGTCATCCCAAACATAATTATACATATTTTTGGTTGTGAGTATATTTCTTCTGCGTTCTTTATCTAATTTAATTACAGCATTCCTTGCGTTTTCAATTTCATTTAGTGTAGGGCCTCTGTATTTTAACATCATTACACTAGGATTTAAATAAGCAGGTGTATAAACAATACTACAATTGATATAATCACATTCTAATGATATAAAACCACGCATTACATCTTCGAATTCCATTAGCTGGTAAACACTAGTTGTACATACCAAATTGATGTGACTGTGCTTGTTATCAACTGCTTTGAATTTTTCAATGTTTTCTTTGAGTTTATTCCAATCTCCTTGTCTAAAGTATGGATACAACTTAGGACCTGCATCTACACTTATCATTATATTACAATATCCAAATTTTTTCAAGAGAAAACTTAAGGCCTCTGGATCAAAATCTGCATTAAAGTTACTATGGAATATAATTTTTATGTTTTCTGCATTTGGATGTTCGCTTAATTTTTCTAGAGTAGGCAAAAACTGTTTTTGATACAATACTTCGCCGCCTGCAAAATCAATGCGTTCTAAGTTAGGAAAGTTTTTGTTTAAATCTTCTGCAATTTCTAATGCACGTTTAGTACTAATCTGCATTGTAAAATCATCATCAACAGATGATCTGTGCATACGTCCTGTAAGTTGATGTAATTGGTGTTTGTGATCTTCGTCGTCTGGTGTATATTCTTTGAGTTTCTTCATCCAACCACTACTAAACACTTGACTACAATGCAGACAAGCCATATTACAACTATGACTAAAACGTATTTCTACAGTTTTAAGTCCTGCAAAATCTACTTCTCCAGTTTTTGGATTGTAATGTGTAAGATCTGCTTCCTGTTCTTGGCGCATACTTGTACCGCTACGGTCACGTTCTACATGCTCGCACATATCGCAACCAAAACTCCATTCACCACGCATCATTTCTAATCTGTGTTTGCGGAATAGTTCGTTGTTGTAAAAATCGCTGGGTAGCCAAGCATCATCTAGTATTTGCATTTTTTCGTGCTGCTGCGGACAACTTGTTACAAAGCCGTTTTTAAAGTTTAATCCACCTATTGAGTAATAACAAGGTAAGCTCATATGTTCTCCAATAAGAAGCCATTACAATTATCCAAACCCCATTGCTTTTCTTGGCAGAAAAAACAGTGTCCGCACTCTGGTGGATATTGTCTATTGTGTCTGTATTCTTCACCAAATTCTCTTACATCGCCTTCGCAACTTCTAGTAAGTTTTAACAAGTCCCATTGATTATAATTATGATACTGTGCCATTGTAAAATTTTTGCGTAATAGTCCAAATGGATTGATAGCAGGGCCGCTAATAGCCCAATCCCAATTGTCTTTCATATATTCTTCATTGCGGAATGTAGGTTCATCTTCAGTAGCAAACGGAGGATTCATTGTGATACCAGTATATATCAAATCAATTTTGTATCTGTGCATTACATATTCTTGAAAATCCAATGTGCATAACACATCACAGTTTGCTTCTCTTGGTAGTTTTGTAAAAATATGTTCTTTACCTAAACGTGTAAGAGGTACGTCTTCAAACTCTGGCGGTAAAAAGCCCCACACTTGTTCTTGTATAATATTTGGAAAGCGTTCCTTTAAATAATTATACACATCCTCTGCCATAGGAGCAAGCCAAGGTTTTTCTTTCCAAAAACGTACAAGTGTCATACAATAAATTTTATTATTATAATTGTTCTTTTCTATGTAGTCACAAAGCATATAAGTTAGGATACTACTATCTGCACCACCACTTAAACTTACAAGTAAGTTTTTTGCATTTGGATCAAAATGCACAGGTAATCCGTTTATCCTATGTATCTCAGGATATGGTCTAAACAATAATTCATAAGTGTCTATAAATTTCTTGTTTTTATATCCTTGTTCTAAATATTCAAGGTAGTGTTTATCGTCCATCAAATATGTCCTTCATCTCAGGAAATACCTCTGCAAAACTATTACCACGTTGAGAATCGCATCTTTGTAAAAACTCTTGCATCTCGGGCAAACGTCTGCTCCAGTCTTCGCTTTCCATAAAACTTAACATACCTTCTAAACGTTTTAAACCGTAAGGTGCGTTATCAAACATTTCTTTTGTAATTTTGCCTTTATGCCAAACAGGTACCCCTAGTTCCCAGTTTTCTTCCCACCAAGGATAAAATTCTTCATATTTCTTACGTACTTCTGCTTTGAACCAGTCTGGTAATACTTTTACATTGAGGTGTGGCGGATGATACACAAAGTGATAATTAATGCCTCCTGCACCAAATGGCCACATATTGATTTTATTAAAGTTTTGTGTTAGTTTCCATTTTATAAAGTCTGGCAAATAATAAATGTTTAATGCCTGTACTGCACAAGCAATTGTTACTTCTACATTATTACTGGTTTCTTTATCTAGTATATGAAAAACTTCTTCGGTGCGTTTCCATTTACTAGGATAACGTATATAATCATTCATTTCGTGTATGCTATCTACACTGTAATGGAATCTTACAAGTTTAAATTCTTTCCATAAATCAAATAAGTCTTCACGCCACTCTACACCATTTGAGTTATAACGCAGTTCCAAATCTTTTGCTATACCTTGACGTATTGCTTCTTCAAGTATTTCATAATGTTCTTCGATAATAAGACTTTCGCCACCTGCAAAATAAATTTGTTGCATGTTAGGCATTTGTTCGTAAAACTGCTGCCAAAACACAGGGTTTTGTTTATGCCAATTATAACTGCTACCGTTTGTGCTGCCTTTGTCTTGCCATTGCATTGTTTCCTTTAATGATTCATTTTTTACTTCTGGAAAGATCTTTTTGTAGTCTTTGATCCAACCTGAACTATCGTGTGGCGAACACATAACACATGCTAATTGGCATTTTGTACCAAAACGCAAATCAATATATGCTAGTTGTGGTGGTACTTCACCGTCTTCTGTTGTATTTGCAATAAGTTCATCTACATTAGTACGCTGACTCCAATATGCTGTTTCCCACATACGCTTTGAGTTGTGTCCAGCTGCTTCTTCTTTGTAACACTTTAAACAACTAGGTGGCTTTTCGCCGTTCATCATTTGCTTACGCACATTTTTCATATACTGACTATTCCATGCAGTTTGAAAATCAGTGACATTCAAATTATTTGGTTTTCCGTCATCAGTTTTTAATATGCCAACCTGGCCACCATGCTCTTTATCATTGGTAGGGCCAACACTTGATGCGTTTGCTGTACAACAAACCCTCATACTACCATCTGGTCTTGTGCTTAAATGCACCCATGGAAGGATGCAGAATGTATCACTTACTTTAGCCATTTACTGCCTTTTCTATCATAGGTTTTATATACATCTCAACTATTTCATATTGTGCTTCTTTAGAAAGATGCCCGCCGTCTGGTCCAATATGTTCTCTTTTTTTGTTACCTTTTATATCTCTAAAATATTCCAAGGCACTAGGTATAGTAGGATGATCTCCAACTCTTCCTGGGCGTGGATCAAAAACCCAAACTATTGGACGTATTTTTAAATGTTTACACAGTATTTTCACAGACTGAACATCTATTAATCCTTGCATATAAAATTGTTTAGCTCTTACTAACATTAGATTTATATCATGCCAAGATTTTGCTTGTTTTGCTGGAACTTCTTTTAAGATTGATTTTTTCCAATTTGCTTCGTTAAACCAAGGAGTATAATAAACATCATAATTTTTCATAAATCTTAGATAATAATCTTTCATACTTGATGGAGTTTCGTCAATTTCTTTTTCCATTTTTTCAAACCATTGCCAATTTTTATGAAAACTTTTAAAAGTTCTATTTTCAACATTTTCAATCAACAAGTGTGTAATATTGTATGTTTCTTTCAAATACACTGTATATTGTAAAAATCTTTCACTGCCAAATCCTTGATAGGCACAATTAATAAATTTATAATCAGGCATAAAATGTTTGCACACATCGGCCATATCATCACTAGTCTCACCATATCCTACGTGATTTTTACCTTTACTGTTACTACTACCTATTATTCCAATTTTAACGTCCATATTATACTTACCTTATTATATACGTAGTTATTTGTCATATGATTATTTGCGTATTTCATTTGTTTCTATATAATAAAGTTCGTTATGATAGGCTTTATTTTTAGCACAGGTCTTTATACATCTAGAAAGATGCAAAGGATGCCCAGGTGTCCAACTAGCTTCTAGAAGTTTTTTATACCATTCATGATTTAAAATGTCATCTAATCTATGTTTTTTTAAATTGTTCCATCCATTGTCAAAATAGTTTAATTTATCTACAATTTTTTCAGAATTTTTAAAAACACTATCCCATAAAAAACAACAAGGCCAAACAGTTAAATCATTTGCAATAAAAATTTCTTGTTCATGTATAAACTTACAAGTTATACTAGAAATAATATCTTGTACTTTATTTTGATCTGTTTGTCTTTTTTTAGTTTTATATTCTAAAATAAATTTATCTAATTCTTTAGCAACATCTTTTTGCTTATGTTCTTTGTTTCCAGTAGTAGTGATTACTTTTGTTTGTTTTTGATTTTTCTTTCCTGTTTGAGATACCCATCGGTGATAACTATTTCTCATACCTGTTCTAGTTGCAAAATCAAAACCTAAAACTGAAGCGTGTGCTCTAGCAGTAACAAGATCTTTTTCGTTATGATCAAATTCAATAAAAACCCAAGTAGCATGTTGTTGAGGTGCAGTTTCAGAAAAAGCAATCATGTTTCGTTCAACAACATTCCATTTTGTGTTAATACGGTATATATGATTAGTTTCTTTATGTCCATCTACACAGAAATGTACATGTAATTTTCCCATGTATTGGCTAGCAAGTTGTCCTAAATTTTTCCACCATTGCTCTGTATTATATCCTCCATTAGTGCTGTATTCACAGTAGGCTCCACGTTCTAATAGATATTTTGTCATTTCAAAACAATCAGGATTAACAATTGGATCTCCTAAAACACCGCAAAATTTAAATTCAACACTACTGTAATCATCATCAGGAAATATATCTTGTAAATCTTGCAATGTAAAACTGTTTATTTGCAGTAAGTGGTTATTGAGTGTTCTTGCACAGCCGGGACATGCTGCATTACAATCACTAGTAATTTCTAATTCTACTTTTTGTATCATTTAAATTGAGCTCCAAAAGGATCAAATTCTTTACCGCACTTCATACTACATACTTTTAACTTGCCATCTGCACAACTTGGCTTGCTCCAACTGTTTTCTATGTTGTCAAATATGCCTGTATCAAAAACAGCCTTTAATCCGTGCTTCTTAGCACTGATTGCTTCTTTGCCGCCTACGTCATCAATGAAGTCCCAAACTTGTTCTACCTTAGGATCTTTGTGCCACCACTTGTACATACGTCCAGCAGTCCAACAACAGGGCATAGCAAGTCCTTCTGCTGTAATAAACAAATTGCCCTCGTCTTTAACTTTGCATTGTATTTCTGCTCTGTTATAGTATGCATCCATACTACCGTGTTTGTCTTTTACTTTGTCATATTGTTTGATTGCATTATTTTGGAACTCCTCTTTTGGCTTTGATAATTTTTGTGTTTCTTTGCCTTTGCGATTTACTGCTTGATGAGATTCTTTCTTTTCGCTACTAGCAGTAACAAATCTGCCTGTTTTCTTTTTAATAAATCTTTCACATCCCCAAGCATTTGCTAATGCTTCTGCTTCTTCAACTTGATGTTGGTTGTGTTCAAAGATTAAAAAGTCCCAACGTGCTCTGCCGCCAGCATCTATAAATGCTCGCATGTTGCGTTCTACATTGTCCCAGACAACACCCTGCCTGTATAAATGATTAGTGTCACTAAGACCATCCACGCTGAAAATAACAGCACCCATTCTACCAAAGACTTGGGCAAGTTCACGCCACCATGTTTCATCTTTTGCTCCTGCATTTGTGTTCATAGAGAGCCACATTTTACTGTTATGCTCTCTAAAGTATTTGAATATATCTAATGTGTCTCTTGCTACAATAGGATCACCCAAGTTGCCACACATGTACATTGTGTTAAGTTGTTTGATAAAATCTGGTTCAAAGATGCGTTTGCAATCTTCTAGTGTAAGTTCGCTGAGATCAATATGCGGGTTTATTGCGCCGCCGTTTTGATTTCGATCGCACATAGGACAACTGGCTTGACAGTTTTGTGTGTTTTCTAAATGAACTACACGTATATCTTCATACTTATACATCGTATATTAACTTTACATCCTTGCCAGGTCCGGTCTTGCTTGGTAAATCGCCATATTGCTCTATGTACCATTCAATTACTGCTTTATACCAATTTTGGCTATTATGGTGTGCTTTTTTGTTAAACTGCCAAATATTATTATTTGTAGCTTGCATAGTGCTTAGTGCTCTTGCACTTTCCTTTTGCAATTGCCTAACATCTAAATCATTTATATCCAATTTTCATAAACCTTTTATATCTATATAGTTCTAACTCACCTTCATATAAAACTTTACTCATAGGCGATTTTTTACTAAATTCATTTAAATCATTTGAACAATTAACATGTTCATTGATTTCAAAATAATTGTTACCTTGTAATACAAGCAATTGATTATCTAAAATATTATTATACCAATTTTCATAATCATTAATATGTTCTGTACTTGTGTTAATTACAGTATTAGGATATCCCCATAATGTTTCTTTTGTTCCATCACTTTTATTTACTTCATATATGTGCTCATCAAACATAATTTCATGTATATCTTGAGTACATGCTTTAAATCGCCAATCTTCTAACACCCATTTTTTATTAAAAATTTCTGCAATTTTCCAAACATTAGGATCTGAATCAAAACTTACAATCTTATTTATTTTTGCGTCACTTTCAAAAAGCATTGTTGCTAGTGTGGCATACCATCCTGCACATAGAAATACTGTGCCTAAATCTAAATCAAGGTCTTGTATTGTTTCTACTAGCCACATTTTACTTTTAATTTGTCCCCGGCTTAAACAATCTTTATCAAAATTAATATCATTTGTTATTATATCTTTTAGTGCTTTTACAAAATAACTTTCTGTATATGTATTAAGTAATTTAAATAAACTCCATATATTATTATCAGTAACTAATTTTTTTAAATCTTCATTTTTTGTAAGTCTAAAAATACTGTAAATATTATTTTCAATGACTGCCTTGCGTAAATCTTCATTACCTGGTAATAATCTAAACAAACTGTGTAAATTATTTTCTAAAACCGCTTTACGCAAATCCTCTAGATCGCCTATACATCTTTTGTTTTCAACAATCCTAAAAATACTATGAATATTTTTTTCTAAAATTGCTTTACGCAATTCTTCATTATTACTTAATTTAAGAATACTGTGCAAATCTTCATCAACATATGATCTACGTAGCAATTCAAAATTTGTATTATTTTTATTTAATAATTCAAATCTATCTAGTATTTCAAATATTTCCATCAAACTTTTCCTTCAACCAGTCAAAGTCATTGATACGTTTCAATTCTTCGGTATTGTTTCTGTGACGAGCACCATAAGCAGCGCCAGCTTTTGCACCTTTTAACGCATATTCTGCAAAAGGAGGATCATTTTCTGTATATATACACCAAGTTCTCAATCTTTTATTTGTTTCTTCGTCTTTTTGTCTGTCAATAATTTTACTACTCAATTTGACACATTCTCTAAAAGCACTTTTCCATGTGTTAAAAGGATCAGTGTTAAAAGCTGTAATATTAGAAATTTTATTCATGGCTACAAACTTGTCACTAATACTGGTTGTCATATCAGGTTTGCTTGTATCCATTGTTAAAGTTAGTTTTGTAGGAAACAGTTTTATACCACCATAGCCATATACTAACCCATTTACCGGATTTAAACTTCTCCACACATGCACAGCACCTTGATTATGATGTTCTGGAATATAATCAAATGCAAAATCATCCATCAGTTGTGCATCACCGTCTATAATCCAAAACATTTCTGTTTCACATAAACTAGCAGCGGCTATGTGTGCTTGATGAATTCCTTTTACACCGTGTATGCGTTTTACATCTGGAAAACGTTCTAATATACGCTCATAATTTTCGTCTGCATTTGGCTCATTGTAACTGATAAAAACTTTATCAAAATTAGATGCCATAGGCATACTTGCTTGTATTTCTACAAACTTTTTGTTAATATAAAATCTTGCTTTTAATTCACCTGGTCCATGATGACTATTTTTTGGCATTAAACATATACCGTCATAAAAATCACCATTCTTGAATACGTGAGTATATGTGTCATTATATTCATTAACTGTATAATTAAAATCAAAGTCTTCATTAACCACAAGGTTATCATAAACAATCCAAAGCATTTTTGTAAGACTTTTACGTTTTGCTTGTGGAACATCTTCAGCATATTTTGCTGTAGGAAATCTAGTTTTAAGTTTGGTAAATTGTAATTTAGACGGATTGCCTATGTAAAAAATATCATACATAATGTAATTATATGATAACTTAACTTCGAAGTCAAGAACAGAATAGATAAATAATGTAGCGGAGGACGTTATGGCAGATTTTATACCAGGTGAAGCATATAGATTAGATATTGTAGGCGCAGATGAATCTACACTTGTTGATAGTTGGCAAGGTGTTATTAAAGCAGATGTTGTATCCAACGAAGGATTAATACAAGTTGATGTATCTACAGGAAAATTGTATGGACCATTGGTTGGTGATATACACGATCCAGAAGGTAATGTTGTATATAATGCAAGCGAACGTTTGTTTAAAGCAGATGTATCAGGTAGTGTATATGATAACAGTGGCGCAACAAAACTTATTGACGGTATAAATGCTAGAATCAATGCTCCTGTTTATGGAAACGTTGTTGATCCAGAAGGTACAACAATCGTTGATGCTACAAATAGAACTGTAACTGCTACAACAATTACAGGCGATCTATATGGTGATGTATATGGAAACATCACAAGTGAAGGTGTTGTGTATGGCACATTCAGTGGAGACTTCAATGGTACTTCATATGGTGAATTTTTTGGTAACAGTGTAGGCGAACACACAGGCGATGTTACAGGAGATTTGGTAGGTAACGTTACAGGTAATATTGTAGGTAATTTAAACGGGCATTTAATCGGTACAAATTTAGACACATACGAAGGTGCTCCAGATACCACAAACATAACAAACTTAAACACTACAATAACTCATCCTCAATATAGTTTTTACGGTGGATTAGAACACCATATAGCACCTGCCGATGATGACTTAGCCCGTGGCCCGATTGTCATGCTTGGCGCTACAAGAGCAGATACTGCATTACGTGCGCATGTGCATCATTACAATGGCCAAGAAATTATTACACTACACGATCCTATTGATCCAGACTGTGATACTGCACCTGCTACTATTAGAGGAAATTTTGATGGTAACTTTATATACAGTGATGAAAACGGTGCGCAAGATGCTTTAACTGCTAGTGCGCAAGGAACAGTGTTACACCCCGTAAATGGTGTAGTAACAATTGGTGGCTATATTACGGATGCAATTGATTGCGATGTGAATATTTTTTCAGATGCAATCACAGTGGAAACTAGTGCAGATGAAGAATTTTTAAATGTTAAAAAATACAACGGAACAGTAAATGCAAAAACTGCTGTAGGAACAGATAATCCACTAGCAATTGTTTCAGGCGAAGGTTACAATGGATCAGATTTTGTTACTGGTGGCTTGTTTGGTATCTATGCAGATGCAGCACCAACTGATACATATGTAGAAAGTAAATTTGTTGTGAGTTTGCCAAAAGGCAGTGATAATCACGACCAAACAAATCCAAGACGTTTGAGCTTTGACGGTGATGGTGTTTTAACTGTACCGGTATTCAAAGCAAGAGGTACTACTTTTGCAGATAGAGATAGCATGGTTGCTGAAGCAGGCATGATTATCTTTAATGTTAATACTAATAAATTTCAAGGTTACGATGGTAACAATTGGATTGACTTACACTAAATCTGTGCTATAATTAAAATTACAAATTTGGAGGTGTATTCAGCATGATCTATATTGACGGCATACCCTATATGGAAAGTAACAATGATCACGTGAGATCAGCAGTTATTAACTATTTAGAAAATTGGAATATTACAGTGACTACCAGCGGTACAACTGGTAATCCTAAAACATATCAACACAGTGCAAAACTAATGCGCAAAGTTGCAGAATACAATGCAGAATATTTCATGCTTGATTCAAACAGTAGTATGATGGCATTATACAATCCTAGAGGCATTGGTTTTACAAGTATGAGCCTATATCCTTGTCACGTTGCAAACTGTGATACATTTATTGAGACAACAGTTGCCAATCTACCAGATAGAATTCGTGAAGTACAGCCGACAAATATGTTGATACTTCCTAATGTTTGGAAAACTTGGCATAGACACAAGAAATGGAAAAACTTGGATTTAAGTTGTATGAAGCAAATGCAGGTAGGCAGTGACATTACTCCTACAGGACTAATGGAAGATTTGCGTTCAAAAGGAGCAAAACAGGTTAACACAGGTTACGGCAGCACAGAAGTACCTCCGGTTATTATGAGCACAGAACGCCAAGACGTGTATAAGTTTAGTGATATAAATCCTAATATTGAATACAAGTTTGAGAAACACGATGATGGCACAACTGAGTTCTGCTGCAAGTACAAAGATCAAACAGAATGGTGGAACAGTGGCGATCTAGTAGAATTTACAGACGCAGATGAGTTTGCACTATCAGGGCGTAGATTCAATGCATTTAAAATGGAAAATTGTGGTGACAGAGTTTATCCAGAGCAAATTGAAAAAGTTGCGATTGAAAATGGTGCAAGTTTAGCACTATGTAGAAAAGTTGCACACGAATGTGTTGTATATTACACAGGCGATTTAGATATTACACAGTTCACAAAACAACACAAATGCGCATACGAAATTAAAGCTAAAAAAGTAGATGAAATTAAAGTAGATGATAATCTACGTAAGATTGACAGGACGCAAGTTTTTGTATAGACTAGAAGTTTATGACGGAACACAAGATCTAGCAGATTGGTACGAAGGTGCTGCTGCTAGAGGCTTTTACAACAACCATAACAAAACAGTGCTTATTGATTATATTGATAAGCACGAAGATGCTACACTAATACTTTTGTATTATAAAGACAGAGTAATAGGTACAACAATCACACATAGTTTAAAACAATTGGGCATACTTGGCAAAAATGCACATCGTATTGCTGCACGTACAGCATTGCTTATTGAACGTGTAGATGACATAAGAGGACACAAAGTACATAACAATGATCGTAGCCCTATGAATCATCACACAAGTCAGATGCTTACACCTGCTTGTTTTTATTACTTAGGGCTAGAAAAGCCAATGTATGTAAGCACAAATAACCTAGAAACAGCAAGCCAACGCAAAGTGCATAGAACTTGGGCTAAAATTATGTCACGTCATGGATATCTTAAAGATCCATTTGAACTAGAGTACAAAGGTGCATTCCAAACATTTTGGAAAGTTGATGTTGAACACTGGTTAAATGATCTGTCTAAAGTACAATGGCCTGAGTCAAAACAGGTACTAGACGTATTTGCTGCACAACTCAAAAAAGTCTGACATTTCTGGAAATACTTGTTTGTGATCAACTCCACGTCTGCGTCCTTGTTCTTCAAAGAAGTTGTGGAAATCTCTACGCCCTTGTATAACTTTTTCTAGTGGATATTCTGTTGTATCCATATAATCAACAACACGTCTAAATTTTTCATACTCAATAGTGCTAAACGCATCTTTGCGATTGTCATCTACATTTTCTTTTATAAACTGCAAATGGTCACGCATATAGGTCATATAGTTGTTTGGCAAAATGTTAATATCATATTGCAGCGGCTCTTTTAGATGCGGTGTATCAAAACCCAAACGTTGCCATCTGTGTGTTTCTACATCATTGTATTTTGCACGCCATTCTAAGATCTTTTCTAATAGTGTGCGGAATGTTGTTACACTGAATATGTTAAACGTAATCATCAACACCATAGGTGCTTCACAGTTACGCATAAAATAATCCAAATTGCGTTCAAACACTTCTATGTCTAATCCGTCACGTATGTATTCTGCACGTTTGCCCCAAGTGTCAATACTAGTGAACATTTTAAAACGTCGAATTTTATTATTTGTAAGCAAATCATTTACACGGTTTGTAAACTTTTCTAACTGCTTTGGTTTGCCGCCTAAGTTGCTGTTACAGTTTAGTTCTAGTTCGGGCTTAGGATCTGCGTCTAACATATCAAACAGTTTGTACGTGCTTTGTTGTATTGTTGGCTCTCCGCCTGTAATGCGCAGAATGTGCAGCTCTTTACTAAGCTCAGGCCACCAACGCCAAAACGCATCTAAATACGGATTGTTTTCTTCTTCAAATATCTGAAACCAGTCAATATCACATCTGTGATTTTTAACATTTGTGTAAGGACCATGTTGTTTGATTTCTTGATAATATCTGCTGCTTGCTTTTGGATGACAATATCCGCATCTAAAGTTACATTCGTTGCCAAATGATACTTCCAAGTATTCTGGATTAACGTCAAACTCTGCACCACCTTCTTTTACAGCATTCAGTCTATGCTTGAAGAAAATAGTTTGATTACGCTGCTTTCTATCACTGACATAATCTTTACCAAGTGCTTCAATTTTCCAACAGTAGTTACAACCACTAGGTTGTTCACCACGCATCATAGCAGCACGTTCTTGTTTCTTTTGTGCTGTGTTGTGTATTGCACTTGGATTTTCTAATAACGGTGCTGTGTCAATCTTATGAGGAGCAGGATGATAACAACTGTGTGTTTCACCTGTTTGGAAATATATGTTAGCATGATACCATTTTGCAAAACAAAACGTTGGTGATATTTCTTGTGTTATACCATCAATGCGCTTTATTTCTTCACTTTCGCTGCGCTCCATTATTACTCTCTATCTAAAAATTTTGTACTGTTATCTCTTACAGGATTTTGATATACACTTTTAAAGAATGCACTTTGTTGTGCATTTAAACATTCTTCTGCAATTGGAATATCTAATTCATGTATCAATTTAGCACCGAGCTCTTCTGTTTGTTCTTCCATATCGGCAATATCTTTATTGCTCCAATAATCGTTTAAATAATCAAAATCACGTACATTAATATAATCCCAGTCAGTACACATGGTCTTGTATAAACCTTCTCTAGCACCATGTATTGCCCAACGTCCGTTTTCAACATCGGCTCCTACCATTAGCCAAATGTAAAGTCTGTGTAAGTTTTTCCAGTGATTGCGTTTAAATCCTTCATAGTCTGGACGCACACCCTGATCTAGTGCCATTTTAACACCTTCACGGAATCCAGCACGCCATGCTTGTTGTGGTGTAGCATTGTTATGAATAGTGCTAAATGTGCCGTTCATTTGAATATATTGTGTATCCCAACAAAAATCTACTTGTGCATGTGGATTATCTGCAGGTGCATTCTCGTGTGTGCGCATGTTTAACACATGCTGTTTAGGCCAACACTTTAGTCCGCCGTTACCGTAACTAAGTCCGTTGATAATGTTTTTTGCAGTCCAACTTATAACTTTGTTTGTCAAATCTGTGTTTTCGTCAAAATCGATTACTTGGTTTAAAAAGTTATCATTTATAATGTTATCAGCATCTACTGTAATAAATCTGTCTGTTGTTGATTTTTCTGCTGCGGCTTTGTGCGCACTATCACTGCCCTTTACTCCGCTGACGTGTTCAGCCCATGGACATTTGCTTACTAAATCTGCAAAGTTTTTTTCTGCATTTGGTTCATCATAACTTAGATAGATAATGTCATAGTCAACAACTCTAAATGTATTACTCATTTATTTCCTCGTAGTAATAAGAATCAAATCTACGTGTAGTATATACTGAAATTTTGCTATCGTCAAATTCAAAATCTTCTGTAAATGGTAATTGCATTGTTTCATCAAAGTTAAGCAGTTTGTACAGCACGTTTGGATCACTTTGTTTAGTAACACTAAAGAAATAGTTAGTCATATCAATTGTAATTTTTTGATCATTAATTTGTTTTTCAAATTCTTCGTCAATTGACAATTGCCATTGTTTTTTTAAGTTATTTTTTGTAATAACTATTTGCTTTTCTTCCGGCATAGTTGTAGGAATCTCATATAAAAATGCCCACATGAGCTTATCATCGTTAAGTTGTTTTTGACTTTTGATGTTATATTTTTTTTCAATAAAATCAAACTCAACTTTGTGTTCTAACAAACTACGTTTACCTGTAATAAAATCCTCTACCTCAGAAAAATCTACTTCTAAGTTTTGAAACCTATCATCTGGTTTATTTGTAATTTTGTAAATAGATCCGTCTTCTTCAAAGCACACATAACGTTTTATCTGCATCGTTATATTCCTAAATATGTTTCATATTTCTTTACAATGTTACTTGTAACAAAATCTTTTTCAGTGTAATGGAAGATACCATTTTGTTGATAATTGCCGATTTTTAATTTGAGGTCATTATCTAAATAAACACCTACTCTGTCTTGCCATCTATAACTAAAATTATCTACCCAGTTTTGTACTTTTGGTTTCATATGTACAAAACTTGGATATCTAGTTTTGTTATTTGTAATTAAATGTTGATTATCCATTATTAAACTTGCTATTGCTGCTGTAATATCCATACTAGGATGTGGTAGGTGTTTTAAGGAATTATTAACCTGTATATAAAATTGTTGCCAATTGTTAGTAATTAATTCTAACCAATTATTAAACTCATGTGCTGTGTCACTCTTTTTAAAATAATGAAATCCGTTATATAAATTAGGCAAATTAAAATTATAAAATATTTTTCTATAATGAGAGTCTTTTGGAATTTGTTCTCCTCTATATGTGGTCACTGTGCTAGTATAAAATAGATCATAATTTTGCAGAAAATCAAACCATAAAGACAAATCGTCTAAAACAAGCATATCAGTATCTATAACAACAGTTTCAGTATATGGAATTGCATGATAAATTTTCCAACGATTACTAACTTTCCAATTTTCATTTTCGGCATGATCGCCCCAAGGGATATCTACAATGTCATCGAATACTTGTTTATACTTTGTAGGAACTGGATCGTTTGTTACTAAACAAATTTTGCTGTTATTGTTTGTTGCCTTGATACTCATAGCTGCAAGGTATGCTTGCCTTACATAATCAAAATCACTATTTTGTGCCAGCATTGTAAAATTATTTGTTTTCAATAATTCTCTCCAAACTAAACTTATTCATTACATGACAATTACTACCTTTTAATTTTACAGCAGTATATTCGCCAAACCTGTTTGTTTTTTGAACTAATATTTTAATTTCATCATCTACTATATCAATTAACACATCTTTGTCTATAGCATAAAACTTTTTACCAGGCAATGTACCTGCGAATTCGCCAGTTTGATAACCATTCATAATATGTATTGCCATACTAAATGCAAAATCATTTCTAAACACAGTGGTCCTAAACTGATACATACTTCGATAATGCAAATAATTTTCATGAATGTGTTTTATTAAATCAAAAAATATTTGTGTATCTTGAGATTTTCTAAAAAAGAACACTGTTGCCCAGTAAAAGTCAATACTAGTATCGCTTACCCTTTGGAATTCAGGAGTACCAGTATGTATTCCTACATGCGTAGCATCTTTGTAAATTAAAAAGTTTTTATTTTGTATAAAACAATTATTCAATAAGTTGTTTGATATAATAAAATCTGTATCCATAACAATAGTTTGTTCATATGGAGTTAAATCATATGCAGATGCTCTATCGTTATTATAAAATTTAGTTATTTTATCATACATATCGCCGTCACAATGACGCTTAGTACTGCTTTTTGCTACCGATAAAGTAGATGGAATAATTTGGTCAAATACCTTTGATTGTTCTTTTGTTAATTTGTTACTTGTAACTAAACTAACAGGTAATTGTAAATACTTTTCAATCCGTTTTGCCAAATATACTGCTTGTTTTACGTAATCAATACTTCCATTGTTATTGGCAAATAACAATACACCTTTGCTCATAAATTAACAACACTTTCTACAGTTCTGTTTTTCTTTAATTGATTGTATTCAACAAGATAACTATTTGCTGCTTCAAAGTATTTGGTAACAATTTCACTTAAAAAGTTTTTTAAATCATCTACTGCAATAGGCAAATCGTTGTCATCAATTATAATAGTTTCGTCTTGATTTAGACTAACTAAACTTTGACAAAAACTAACCAATCCTTGTGTAACTGTGAACTGCCCGCCGTTAAAATAATATACTAAATTTTCTTGATATTGTTCTTTTAACAATCTTTTTTGATTGTTAAGTGTAACCATGTAATTACTATGATCAAGTGCTTTTTGAAGACGTTCGTCCATGTATTTCTCCTATATAGTATTATTATATAGTAGTTTTTTACGATTGTCAATTAAAAGTCGGAATTTTTTACACCTGTTGGAGTTTCTAACACAATACCATTATAGGTTACACCGTCATAAACAAATGTGCTGTTTGGTGTCTTTGTAAATACTGTACTTGTAATATTTGCTGTTACACTTTCATCAACCAAAGTACCTCTATCGGTTTCTCCAGGATACCCAGTCTGGCCGCCTGTACCTAAATCGGCATCATCAACTTCTATTCTAAATTGTAATTGTGTTGCACTTGCAAATGCAGTATTGGTTCTAGCATATATCCTAAAAACGTTATCATCGTATATAGTTGTACCTGTTGGATCGCCAATATTTGGAGCACCAACTGTCGAACCTCCAAATTTTTCAAAAACTTTTGTCCATGTGGAACCGCTACCAATGGTAGCATTACTATAACCAGTCCCCGATCCTGGCGAAATAGCTTCACATTCCCATGTGGTTTGATTTCTACGTCTAAATCTTACTGTTCCAGCACCTGATAGTGTTTGAGCCCAATCCCAATCTTTTGTATTTGGTGTGCCTGTACTACCTCCTGATGCACTAGCCTGGAAAAGTATTTCACCACCAGCTGCTAGATAATAAATTAAATTATTATGACTACCAAAATTTACAGTCACGTCATGTCTAATTACTTTTACAGCATCAGAGCTACCTCCAAACTGTGTAGTTCGTGTACTGCTGGTACTAACACCGCCTGTAGTTTCTAATGGCTCTACTCCTGTAAAACTGCTACTAGGAAATTCGGTGCTTGCATGATTAAATGCCAACACAGTGTCGGCGATTGTATCCAAATCTAGTTTATGCTGCCATGCAATTAAATCTCTATTATTTTGATCGGCATCAAGAGGATAAGTTGTTTTACCTTCAAATTCAGTAGGTGATATATCTGTTGCTAGTGTTCCATAACAATGGTTATGTCCTGCTTGTAAATCTAACCATAAATTAAAATGTTGGTCTTCAGTAACAATGTCACTTACACCAGGCGTACTTCCTCCTACAACTTCGTCACTTGTAAAATTTCTTCCGTAACCACCGCTTGTTGTTAAAGGTGTTGTTAAACTAGGATACTCTACATACACCGACACACTGCCTAATCTACCAGCCACAAGTTCTCTAATTGCATTATAATGAGATGCTAATATTGGAGTAAATTGAGCCATTTAATATCCTTTTTTATAATATAGTATGATTTATTTACTTTGTCAATCATAACTCGCTAGTTTTAACATATGCTGGTGCATCATTACTAACATACGTACCTGAGGCTCGCAAATGCGATACACTACTTGTTAAAATTCCTGCAACATACTCATCGGCTCCGCCTGATCCTACATCTAAGTCCCAAAAAACAATATTAAATGTAATGGTAGAATCTGTTTTATTTTTTGCTTCTACATACCAATTATTTTCAGCATATGTTCCGCTAGGGTCGCCTTCTTTAAGATATATTTTTTGATAGGTATCTGTTAAATCTTCGTTACCAATAGTATATGCTGTACCGCTTCCAGTTGTAGCAGTTGCAGCTCTACCAAACTGAACTTGCCCACTGTTATCAAGCATTGTTTCCCATGCTTGGTTTTTTGCCAAATCGGCACCGCCTACTGAACTAATATCAATACTTGCTTCAAAACGTATTTGTCCTCCAGCATTAAAAAATGCTCTACGTTCATTAGCACTAGAAAAACCAACATCAATAGTATGATTGATTTGTTGCGGTGTTGCAGTTCCACCCCAAGGCGATGCTGAACCATTTTTGATACTATTTACACCTGCAGATTCAGCAGTTGCTTGTGTAGGATGTAGTATAAACCTATCGTTTTCTAATGTTGTGATTAATGATTCATAGGCAGCATACAATACTTCTTCTATATCATCGTCGCTAGTTACAGTAGAAATAGTTGTTGGAGTTGTTCCATTGATATGCACATAAACTTTTTCAAAGTCAGTGTATAAAGAATTCATATGTGACGCAAGAACCACTGTCTCAGAAGGTTGTCCTGTAGAAGATACTATCTGATTGTACCCTTTGTCTCTGTTTCCTACTCCTAATAAACCCGATATTCGACCTTGTAATTCATTGTATCTTGCTGCTGAAACTATTTCTGGCATACTTAATCTCCGTTATAGTACTTATACTTTCAGCACACACTCTACTAATTTTTCTTCTGGATTTGTATTTGTTTCTAACGCAATACCAACAAGTGCTCTAGTTGCAGTTGTTGTACATACGCCATCTTCCCATGCATATACAGGAGTGCCTTTTTCAACAATACCTGTGCATCTTACTGGAACACGACCTTTCAATGCAATAGCTTGTCCGTCAATATCTGCATTCATTAAGTATGCTGGATTTTCACTGATAACACCAATTGCTAAATCACTTGATCTACACGGTCTTGTTTCTGCACTTACATCTGCTTCTTCTACAAATCTTTGTGCGGATACAGTCATAACAGTTCCTACCGGATGTTCAATTTCGGTAGTGTATTTTTCAGCTAAGTCTGCATACTGTGCCTGTGTAGCAGTTCCGTTAAAGAAACGTGCTGTCAAATCGCCATTGCTATCTCTTGCAGCAATAGTATTTGGTGATGCTGCTGTACTTGCACTTCTGCCAGTTCCGCCCACATCAACTGTTCCTGCTTTAGTAGCAGTACCTACAAAAGATGCAGCATGAATTTCTGCAAATCTTTCAGTCGAACTACCAATATTAAATACGTCAGTTGTTTCTGGATACATACCAGAAATAGGATTTAATGTGTCTTGAGCTTGTAAGCGTAAAATATTTTGCACTCCACCACCGCTTAGTTTTGCAGCAAATCTTAATTTACTAGAAATTTGGTTAGCAATAATCGGTGTTTCACTGTCCGGAACATGAAGAAGTAAATCGTCTGTATCTCCAATAGTAACACCTATATCTGCAAATTGTACTTTAGCGGCAGCAGCATCTTGTGATGGAATAAAATTTAAATTTCCTGCACCAATAAAATCATTAGCTGAAAATCCGCCTAGTTTCAGTGAGTTGCTTGATGTTCCCCAAATAATAGGTTCATTACTTAAACCAGATACGTCAATATCTTCTTCATTTTCTGTAATACCATCTGCTGGAGTATTCATAAAAGTAATACCACGTTTGATTGTATTAAATCTTGTGGTAAGTGTAGGTGTTCCGGCAGGTTGAGTTGTAGCAAGAGTAAATTCTTCATTTGATATAACGTAAATGGCAACATCATTAATTAAAGCAACAATAATAGTTTTTTCTATGTTATCTGGTGCTGATAATACATTAACACTAAGCATTTGTGTAGTACCACTACCAGCACTCTGAGGACCAACAAGAATAAATTCACCACCGGCAGTTTTACCATACAACTGATTACTTGTGCTTGACCACCAAAGGTCGCCTTCATCTAGGCCAACTGGTTCAGTTGCACTTACTTCAGTACCGCCTGCTGTTTTCCATGCACTACCTGTGTAAAATTTTAATTTGGTTGTACTTGCATCGTACCAAACTTGTCCATCTAATGCTTTTACAGGTGCAGTTGTTCCGCTAAAATTTTCTAGTAAATGTAGATAATTTTCGTTCTGTACTTCACCGTAACCGCTGTAATTTCTACCAACAAACTTGATGTCTGTTGTTTGATCAATTGTGCCGTCCTCAACAACTGTTAGTTGTGTGCCGTTAAATCTATTTACAATATATGCCATTATTGTTGTTCCTCGTGCTTATGTTATTTATCGTTATACCGCTGATGTCTCAATAGTGCTTCCATTTACATCCCATAGAGATGAACTAATTGTCATTGTAATGACACGCCTTGTTACTGTAAGTGTAACTGTTGCAGTTGGATCACTAATTGCAAAATCGCCTACAACATTTACGTTCTGCACACCGGCACTATCAACAGCAGTAAGTGTTTTTGTTATGCCAGATTGTACATCAATTGGGTCTGTTGTAGCTTCAAAATAATATGCATGTATTTTTGCAACTGTTCCATTTCTTTGTGTAGTAGGTGGCGATATTTCACTTAACATTGTTGCTATATTAACGAGTAAACCGTCATCACATGTGCCATCTGCATATGTTCCAGGATTATAAGTTGTGCCTAAGCCGGTAATATCTACTCCAAAAACAACAGGTGTAGATAATACCGCATCATCGACATATTTTTTATTTGTTACATCGCCATTGTCTGTAGGATCTGCTACATTTTTAATTTGTTTAGCATTAGTTAATTCAATTGGATCAACACTGGTAATTTGCAAACCAGCAGTGGTTGAAATTGTGTCTTCTGTGATGGTCATTGTTTCACCGCCAGCAGGACCAACTGTTAAATTAATTAATTTACCAACTGTTCTAAGACTACTGTTTTCAACTGTGCTACCTAATGTATCTCTTGAAAGTACTTCATTAAGTCCTACATAATAACTATCACTATCATTTAAAAGTGATATATCGTGGCTACTTGTCCAACTATTTGTACCTGTGTAAAATGCCCATTCTTTATCATCACCGCTAACTCTTACAACAATGCCAGCAGGACCATTTAATGCTTCTAATCCTGCAAGATCTGCTTCACTGATTAGTGTGCTATCATCTTGAATTGCAAGTTCAATTCTGTGATCCTCTACACGTAATTTAGCAACGTCTAAACTTACACTATCACCTTCAACTAAAATGTTACCTGTAACACGCAAGTCGCCTGCAATATCAACTGTGTATGCAGGTAGCGAACTTTGGAAAAATCCTACACGTTTTTCACTTGCATCAAAATATACACTGTCTTGTAAATTATTAGTTACAAATGCAATTTTAAAATCTTGGTTAGATTTTTGCATTTTCAAATTTGTAACTGCGCCATCTTGTCTGATGTTTAAATCAAAATCGTCACCAAGGAATAAACCGTTGTCATCTTTAATACTGATGCTGCCTGTTGTTGTACTGTTATTACTTGTGCTTAAGAAACTACTTTGATCATATACGTTACCAAAATCATCAATAAGTTGTTTGGCACTATTAGCAGCGCCTAAAAATTTGTAAGTGTTAAAACTTGCACTAATATTGAAACCAACTTCTAAATCTGCAAATCCTGGAATAGAAGGCGCAGGAGTAAATGCTACTTTTGTTTCAATACCTATTAAACTTCCGTTTATATATCTTTTTACTACTGTTCTGTTTTGCCCTAGTGTGTCTTTAATTGTTTCTACAACATCTCCAGTTGTTGCTTGTGTTTTATCAAATACAGGACCTACTAAAACTGTTTCTGTACCATTCCAAAAGAATACTTGATCTTTTGAACCGTCGATCCAAATATCGCCTTCGATTAATTCATCTGGTTGTGTGGCACTGTAAATTGTACTATCTGTACTTCTAAAGGTGATGCCGTCATAAACTTTTAATCTGCCTGTTGAAGTATCGTACCATAATTGTCCTTTAATCGGCTTACTAGGAGCAGTTGTGTTAGAAAAGTTTTCCAACATTTTAATAAAGTTTTCATTTATGCTTTCACCAAATCCTTGATAGTTTTTACCTATAAGACTAATATCAGCGGATGTTGTATCTAATCTTCCATCTACTAATTCTACTAATAACGATCCGTCTGTTTTATTTAATTTATAGGCCATTATGAAGTTACTCCGTGATAGATAATAAAGTTCAATGCAATATACGGGTTGGTAACATCAATTGGAAGGTTTTGTAAGCCAAGCACTCCTCCACTAGTTTCTAATCTTGTTCCAATACCTGTTGTATCGCCATCATTTGGAACACTATCTCCTCCAGTATATGTTGCAGAACTTGCAGCATAGTATTGATTGTCATCGCCATCTTGCAAATCATGTTTGTGTTCAGGTAGATTTTCTTCTTGTATAGTAACTTCAGTGTTACCATCTGTGCTACCTAAACCACCGGTTGTAATTGCATTTGATGCTAACGCTCTTCCTGACAAACTTGAATCGGTTGACATTAGCGGAAGTTGTCCTCTTAAATCTGGAATTCTAAAATTACCTGTTGTAGGAGTTCCATAATAATATGTGCTGCTATTACCAGCTTCAAATCCAATTGCACTTGCCAAGTCTGAATAGGTAACAACTGAGTATTCTTCTCCGTCGCAAATGAACCAACCAGCTGGTGCAACAGGACCACCAAACATAATAATTGTTCCTACTGGCATTGTATCAATACTACCAATTAGTTGTGCAGGAGTTGCTTTTGCTAACACACCTCCTTGATTAACTAGTAATTCGTCATCTGTTCTATTGATGGTTGTTGCAGCAGTTTGATCACTAATAATAGCAGGTGCCGCTTGTGTGCCAAAAGTTTTTGTACTACCGCCTGTTTGTCCATCAAATACAAAACTACTACTAACAATTTGTCCTGTCATAGCAAAAGTAGTTGTACTATTTAATTTGCCTGTGCTACCTGCTGTGCCACTGACATTACCTGTGACATTACCAGTTAAATTACCTGTAATTCTGTTTGCATAAAGTGTATCAAAAGGTAAAACACTACTACCAATATTTCTAACATTTGCTTGATCTGGAAGTAGATTTGCAAGTGTTATATTACCATCTATTGTTGCATTACCGCCAACGTTTAGATTTTTTGTTACACCTAATCCTCCTGCTGTAGTTAATGAACCTGTTGTTGGATTGTTACTTTGATCGGTACCATTTACTCTAATATTACTATCTGTAATAATATTACCAACTACATCTAAACTTTCTGAAGGATTTAAATTATTAATACCAACATTTGTGTTACTCTTTACACGAATAGGCACTACAAAAGTACCATTGTTATTAACACGGACGTCAATTGGAGCACCAGGAATAGTATTTTCAATAATACCATTGTTTCCTTCTACTAAAAGACTTAATGTTTTGGCTGATCCAATTTCAACACCTTGATTGCTTTTGATCTGCAATTTTTCTGTTACTTGATTTACTACATTGGTTCTCATAAAATCTGATGCAGGAATGCTTGCTCCGCTTATCTTTAAGTTTTCGGCAATATCTGCTGTGCCATTAAATTTTGCATCAGTAAGATTTCTGTTAAAATTAATTCCTACTTTGAATGGTAGTGTGCTGTTATATCCTGCAAAAGGCGTTTTTGGAGAAAACTCAGATCTTGTATAAATTGTTACAGGAATATCTTCAATATAATTTATAATAACTGTTCTAGTTACACTTGCAGTATCTACAATTTCTTCGACTAGTGCGCCGCTTTTATTTCCATCACTATAATTAGGTCCAACTAATAACCAGCCACTTCCAGTGTAAAGATAGAGTTGGCTAGTGCTTGTATTAACCCATAGATCTCCTGCAACACTATTTGATATATCAGGTTCAAATGGACCTTTTTTTAGGCCGCCTGCTGCGACCCAATTGGTACCATCATAAATTTTAAGTTGATCAACGTTCTGTGTTGTATCATACCATAATTGTCCTTCAACTGGATTAGCAGGAGGACTTGCATTAGCAAAGTTTTCTAATAAATGTAAAAAGTTTTCATTTACACTTTGTCCGTAATCTGTTGTTAAACGACCCGGCAGCTTCATACTTGTTTCTGTATTAATGCTTTGATCTTCTACTGTAACATTGCCTTTGTTTGCTTCATCTGTGAACGGAATATTATATGGCATTAAGTGTTACCTCCACTTAAACTTTGTACTCTTACAGTGTAGTCAATTTGAATTAATCTGTTTAATGACTTTTGTACAGGATGGAAAATAACGTGTGTTAGTAATCTACCAGTTCCGTTTGGTGAGTAACCAATAAGTCCTAATTCGTCAAATACAAATTGCTGTTCAGTATCAGTTGCAGTATCAAATGCATCTTGTCCATCAGGCTCACCATAATCGAGCAATGCACTTACAACAATATCGGTATAATTTGTACCAGTAACGTGGCGTGTTTCAATTTTATTACGCTGTGGATCTACGTTATTGACTGAACGGTCATCAACAACTTTAGAATATGTTTGATTGTACAAACTTGCATTTGTACCTGTACTGTTTGGTGTTAGGTATGTGATAATACCTGTAGGATCTACACTAGTTCCTCCATTACCAAAGCCCATTTCATATATGAATCCTTCTCCAGCATTACCTAAACTTTCAGCAAGACTGATACTCATGTTTTCATAATGTATAGCATTACGTTTATTAATATACACATGTCCAGAATCTGGATTGTATATTTTTATGTGTCCTTCAATGTGTACGCCACTTTGTTCATTAACCATATTTTTATTCCGTTCCTATAATGTATTTATCGGGGTAGCGATATTGTTTTGTCTGTTATAAATTTGCATATTTCATTTTCACTGTCTGCAATAGATTTTCCAATTTCATTCCAAATTCTTCCTGTTTTTCTTACAATTTCAATTATTGTTCCATCAGCTGGAGGATCTATATAATCAGCAAGATAAATTGCAACTCTTGTACCATCTCCCCAAACAATTGTTTCCATTGTGTATTCTGGAACCATTGTAATATCAGCTTCTGGAGAATCTTGGTCTATTGTAGGATCAAAAGTTACAATGCTGTCTTTACGTAGTTTTATGCCGCCTAAATAAACATCAAATTCATTTATACTAGAAGGTGTCCAATCTAACAAGAATTGTTTTGTACTACTATCACCAATAAACTTGGTTCTATATATTGCATCTTTGTAAGGAATATTTTCTTCAATTCCTTGTCCTACTACTTTAGTATTAGCAGGATAAGTTTCTTTGATACCGGTACCTAAGGTACCTCTACGTAATTGACGTAAAACATTTCCGTCTAAACTAAAATATTCAATACGTTCTTTATCAATATAAATGATGCCTGGAAGTCCCAATGCTCTGTTTGGAGATTCTAAACCTGTTGCATCTTTTAATTGAATACTTTGATCAAAATAATTTAATGGTTGTTGTAATTCATATTCGTTTTGATTATTCAACCGCTTGTAGTGGAATCTATTTAACATATCTTTAAATATTCTAAATCCAAACTTAGGCTTACTTACTGGTGCTGCAAATTGTAGTACATCAACTGTATCATTTGGATCTACTTTTTCATACATTTGCACTCCATCTTTACGCTCAGTAATTTTATAATCTTTTTGTGGTACTTGTATAATACCATTTTTAAATACCCAAACGTAATTTGCACTTAGTGCAGGTTTTTGCAACTTGATATAACCTGTACTCAACAAGTTTTTATCTATATATTCTTGCGAGCCTTGAGGTGCTTGACTTGTGTTCCAAACAACATCATAACTGTTTCTTTCAAACTCGTTAATATCATGATTGCTAAATGTGTAGATATTAACTTCTTCCCATTCTTCAGGAGCTTCTAGCAACACCAAATTGTCAGTTTCTTGTAAGCGAACATCTTTAATTTTAAGATTTGCTGTGCTGTCATCATTTGCAATCATCTCTGGAGTATCGTCAGTACTCTTTAAATCAAATAAATCTCTTACATACCCTTGCAATTCGATAAGAGCATTATCACCACTATATGCAAAACTTTCAACTCTTGCATTAACAACTGTGCTATCGTCGCTCAATCTAAACGATACATCTGTGCCTGCTGGAATTTTTTCTAAAGCACTGCCGCCTTCAATTTCTGCTATTGTGTTAAAGAAAAAATATTCTGCATCACGAATAATAAAGATTTCTAACAGATCTCCTGGTAATCCAATATTGTTTGATAAAATTTCAACTCTACCATTAAGTGGATCATAGTTCCATTTAGTTTCGTCTAGTGGCTCATTATTAATATAAACTTTAACATCGCTGCTATTTACTAATGTTGTATCTTCAAATTGCCATGCATCAATGTCATAGTCTCTTAACAATGTCATTGTATAAGATTTTCTATATCCTGGATTAAGGAACTTGGATCCTTTGCTGCGTTGAACTAGAATATTATGCGAATATGGTTTTTTAACAAATGGTACAACAACATCATTTTCAAATCTATGCACTCTATTGGTACCATCTACAAGCATAGTTTTATCAATTACCATTTCACTGAATTGATTTACATTGTCACTATATACAGTGTATTGTATTACAGAACCTTCATCTATTACAGTTGGAAATTCTAATACTCCAAATCCTGCATCGTTAGTGTCATAACCATATTCTGTAGTGCGTTCTTTCTTTACACCATTTATTGTGACAAATATACTTTGTTCTGTAGTGAATAAGAAAGGTAATTCAAATAATGTGCTTGTACCGTCAGCAATAATAATATCACTATCAACAATATCTACACCATTTGTACCAATACACAAAATACTTAGATTTTTATTTGCTTCAATTACTGTGCTATCTGCTAAACTAATAACTTTGCGTTCAAAATCAATTACAAGATCATCATGACCAATTACTTCGCCATCAACTGTTACAATTACTGTGTTTTCAGTCTGTGGTAATAAATCAAAGTCCCATTCTAGTGTGTTGCCATCTGCAATGTAATTACGCACTGCAATTAAGCCTTGTCCTTGTGATACTCTGTTATAAACCGTTATGTCCATAGTATCTAAAACTTGACCTGGAACTTGTTCTTCTGGACCTTTTGATGTGGTTTCTGTTACAAATCCATCACCATCTACAACAATTTCTCCTGGATCAATGCCTGTTGCAGTTGTTGTTTCAAAAGTACCACCACCTAAACTTACATCAAACGCTGTGCTTTCAGGTGTAAAGCTGCCATCACTTGTACTCTTACGCACTACAATAACATCATCTAATTGTGTAGTAATTACATCACTGTCTAAGAATATAGATTTAGTGATTCCGTCACCTGTAATAGTAACCATTTTTGCATTAGGGTTAATTGTTCCAGGACCCGGATACGCAGGATCGTCAATACGCACATTGTTTAGATACACATTATATTCAACACCTGCTTCTAATTCTTTAGACAGATTTACAATTTGTGTGCTGCCATCTAACACAATAACTTCGTCTTCGTTATTTGTATCAAATGTGTCAAAGTCAATGCCAAATCCTTGTAGATCCCAACCTAAACTTTCACCAAAGCCAATACTGTCCATTTGAACACCATCATAATCGATACCATCCATTAACTGTGCTAGGTCTTTGCCTGGCATACCTGTTGTTGGATTATAGAAGAAATTGATTCTGTCTGCTGCTGTTAATAAGTCTGTTGATTTCTTATAATTTATAATTACCTCTGCATTATTTGCAGGAGCATCAGCAAATGTAATACGTCCTTTGTAACGTGTAAAACTCTTAGACTGATCTAATTCGTTACTAATTGTAAAATCGCTTACAAGTTGATCAACGCCTGCGACAGTAATACTGATATCTGCACTTCGTGTGCTTGCTGGCCATTTCAAGTTAAATTCTGTAAGACCACCGTTACCGACAAATGTTTCTGTTTCGTCTAAAGTTGTGAACAAGTAATTACCCGATACTCTATCAAAACGCATCAACATGTGTGTATTTCTTACTAGGTTGTTACCGATGATAGCATAAACAACTGCTTCTTCTCCACCGTCTTCCAAACTTCCATTTATAGTAACTGTTGGTGTATTAAAATATCTTGCACCACTGGTATTAACATCAATAAAACTGATACTACTACCACCTAAGTATGCAAATCCTTCAAGTGTAGGTCCTCCGCCGCCACTAACAGTAACATTAGCTGTATTTGTATAACCACTACCACCATTAAAAATTACAAACTCTTTGATTTCAAATCCAACATTGTCTAGCCAATTGCGTTTTGGATATGTCAAAGCACTAGCACTAACATTGGTAAGTTCATTATTAACAAATTTTATTGCCTCAGGAATAACTCGACCAGCTTCTGCATCATATGCAGGAGGTAAATCAAAATCAGTTGTTACAGTTTGCGTAGGATCAACTTTTTCATATGCACTGATATATTCACGAACTTTAGTACTAAATGGTTTAACTTCATTTATATACTCTTGATAGTTTGGTAAATTATCATTTTGATATGTAATTTTTTGCTGTAATTCACCTACGTTGTGTTTTGCTGTAACAAAGCTAGATTTAAAGATCCAATCAACATCAATTTGTTCGCTAATTGCATATCTAATACTACTGAAGAAAAGTTTATTCCATTCGACTTCTAATTGATCTACAAATAAATTATTTTCAATAGTTTTTAAAATAATTCTTATTTCTTCACTAGGTTCTCTGTCATAAAAACTTGTATCGTATATAAGTTTGTCATATCCTACGTTTTCACTTTGATACAACTGGCTACTAAATTGAATTGTACCGTTTTGTCTGCCTATAGATTTATAATTTACAGTATAATCTACATTTGATTGATTGTCAATTTTTTCTAACAACAACCAGCCGCCGCTGCCAATAGTTTCAATTTTTACAACACTACCAATTCTATCATCTAAACTTTCTAGTGCATAAGCGCCAGGAATAATAAAGTTAATTGCAGTTTCTGCATTATATCCTTCTGCATACCAATCTATATAATTCCAATATAAGGATACATCATAATCTTGTATTTGATTTCTAAACCATTCGCCGGTGCTTGCAATCCAATTGTATATTGCCCAAAACCCGCCAATGTCGCTATCATTTCTTACAAGCACACTAAACGGTCGCACTATCAGTGTTGTGTTGTCTAAATAATTTTTACCACCATTTATAATTTCTACACTTGTAATTTGTCCTAGATTATTAATGTAAGTTTTAATTTCTGCACCGGTACCTGTGCCTTCAATTGTAACTGTAGGTCCGTCTCTAGTTGCACCATTTGTGTAATTACTATCAATGTAACCACGTCCTGCGTTTGTAATTTGCACTTCAACAATGCTGCCATCTTCTATCACAGGTGTAAGAACAGCTTGTTCTATTTTTGCTGTACCGATAAATCTTAGCAAACTTTCACTTTCGATTTCGGTATCCCAAAGATGACTAAACTTACTAGGAGCTGGATCAACTTTTTGTAATGGAGAAATGTCAAATTCATCTACCACTACATATTCAGTTAAGATTCCATTTACTCTTTCAATAATTTGTTTTAGAGCTTCTTTGCGATTTACAAACATACTTTGATTTGGTTCATTTAATATACCAAAACGTCTAGCAATACTCACTCTAGTATCTGGTAGTTGAATACTTTGTTCATTGTATCCAACTAAACTATCAACCCATTTATCAACTATATCTGCATTTGGCTTACTACTTGCAAGTCCTTCAGTTAAAAGTTGATATTCACTGTGTATATTATTATCTATATCGTCAGTATTATAATAATCAATATGCAAAATTGTGTCTTTATCTTTAATTAAATTTCTTACATTATGTAAAGCATAATTTTTACTATCAAATAAATTTATAAATCTATAACCTTGAGCTGCTGGGTCTCTAATTAAATTTTCTACATCAAGTGCAGAAATTTTTCTACCATATGTGTTAGGTAATGTTGTTTTAGATTTTACCCAGAAATAATACTTTGGTATTGCTACACCTGTTACAGGATCATAACTATTGGCTACTGTATAAGTTTCATCACCATATAAACTCGTGCCACTTATTCCTTCTGCTAAACCTTCAGTTGTATCTGCTAATCCATCCCATTCACTAGGAATATAATCACTTTCAACCCATTCATATATATCAACGTCAAACCCTGGAATAATTTGATTCCATGTATTTGTTTTAAATTGTAAATCTCCTTGGTAAGGATTATACCATTTGATTGTGTCAATATTCCACCACAACTTTCCTACATATTGTGTTGACCATAAATCTTTTGTGCCAGTATCAGTTGAACCTACATTATAAACTGCTGGATCATAATACAGCTTATACGATACTTCTTGCTCAGCTGGACCAGCAATACGACCTTGAATAGGATCAATATAATCTAAATACGTAATTAAATCTTTTGTTTTATTATCGTATAACCAAACACCTTTAATTTTACTTAAATCTACAAAAGGTTCAACTTGTGAATTAATTGTCCAAGCTGTTGCATTTAAGTCAGATCTAAAGTCTTGTATAATACCGTTATTATTAGTAGAATCATTAATAATATCATCTAAAGGTTGTGAAGGTGCAACAACATATAAATGGTTTCTATTCAAATATCCGTAATTCATATTTGAGTCACTTATATCAGTACTTGAAAATAATTTCTCAGAATATATTAATTTGTCGTTAATAGTTTCATATAGATAAACACGACTGTTATCTTTTACTTTATCAATTATATTTGTTGCACCATTATCAAACAGTGTAGGAGCATCTGTTTCGCCAGAACCTGGACTATTAACATATGCACTTCCAAATTTTGCTAAAGAATCTGGATATACAGTATTATAAACATCAAAAGATATTTCAAATTCTGTATCACCTCTTTCACTAGTTACAGCTAGTTTTTCACCATCTAGATCTACATAAACTCCAAATCTATTATTTTTTTCTCCATCAGGAGAAAATAGTTTTTGATCTAATTCAAATTGTTGATTTACTAACTTGTAAATATATACCTGTCCGTTTGTGATTCCAGCTTCATCTGAATCAGGAGCACCAATTGCTAACTTGTTTCCAAGCGTGTTTAAACTTACACTGTGTCCAAAGAATTCATTATCAACAGGAGAATCAATGTTTTGATCAAATACATATCTTCCGTTTTGTTTTCTATAAATTGCAACTCTAAATTCTGCTGCATTTAAAACACCCGAAAGAGCTATAACTTCACCGTTGCCACTAATGTCAAATGTAATACCAACATCTGTTGCTAAACCAAAACCACTACTATCTTCATTATACAAATCAGTAGTATCGCTTAAATCACTTGTTAAGTATCCTGTGTAATCGACAAATGTGTCTAATTGGTTCCATAAACTTGTATCAAAAGGATTACCTGCAAATACAGTTTGATTTGCTTGATATAGATCGCCTTCGTAATATACAATTTCGTTTTCTATGTATTTTGCAATACTTTGCCATTCACCTCGATAATCCTCATCAATATTGTATGAATAAGAATCAACATCATTTATTCCGCCATTATTAATAACATACAATCTTCCGTTATCTGCTAAACTTCTCACATATAAGCTATGATCATAATCACCAGGTGAAACTGCTTTTACACCTATGCCAAATTTTTCATTTGTTCCTGGAGCACTACTACAAATTACATCGATTAAATCAAAAGTATTATCTACAAGTTTTTTATAGATATAAACAACACCCTGTTGCGAATACTTCATAGGATCAGCACCAGGATCGGCTGGAATTATTTTTACACGTTTCCAGTCTTGACTTTCTAAGTTAATTGTGCTACTTTCAACTGTAACAGTTCTTAATGCTTCCCATAGCACACCTTTACTGCTAACAATATCGCCTTGTGCATATTCTTCAATTGGATCTAAAGCACCTTTGTATCTGCTTCTTACATTTGATGCAAGAGGCGCACCAACATACAAATATTGTCCGTTTGGTGTTATTGCAACACTGTCTCCAAATTCGCTTCCTATATCATGATAATCAATATTTGGTTCTAAAGTTTGATTTAATCTTAGTTCTTGTGCATCACTGCCTCTAGTATAAACATAAACTTTGCCGTCATCTATATCCGGCACACCAACTGCTAATATTGTGTTGTTATAACTTGCGGCAATACTTTGTCCAAAAAGTTCGCTGGATTCTTGGCTGGCTAATATATCTTGTAGTTTTGTAAGTGTTGGTTTATTATCGTAAGTTGCACTTATACCATTACCTATATCGTCAATCCAAAATCTATCGTTGTTTAAATCATAAGTTTGTAAAGCTATGTTAATATCACTTACTTGAGTAACTCTTCTAATACAAAATTCACTTACAAGACCAAGTGTGCTATCTTCTAAATCAATATAATCGTCGCTGATAGGATTATCAGTTTCAATTTCAATATTTGGATGAGTAATAGTGCTATCAGCGTTGTTGATAATATTACGTTGAATATTGGTTGCTAACCAAAATCCATTTACTTCATCATTTATGTTATTAATACCAATAATAGCATCTTCTTCTAATTCGATGTTGGTGTTAAAATACATTTTAAAACCTAAATCAGTTTTTTCAATATGTGTGACTTTATATGGTGCAGTTACATGGCGATAAACCATCCAACTTGTTTCATCTTTGGGCGTCCAAACATATGAACCGATATCAACTGTATCAATATCAACTGTTAAAATATCTTCTAAAACTTTTGCTAAAAAGTCCACTTGATCTAATTTTACATAGCCACCAGTTTTAGTATATTCATTTACTGTGTTATTAACTGGTAAAAACCCTTGATCGTAGTTTGATGGTTTAATTAAAACATCAGAACTTGGATATTGATAAACTAAATCTGTTCTAGTATTATCTACTTGATTTACTAATTCTACTGTTTGCGGTTCAATTCTAAACTGCTTTTCATCTAATTTAAATTCAACCTCATCAAAACTAGATACAGCACCATACTGACCAACTCGTATTGCCCATTCTTCATAAAGTTCTATACTGTCTTGGTTAGCACTTCCTAGTTTATCAAACAATTTTGTTACACTATTTGATGTGCCTTTGTCTTGTATAAATCCTTGATAGAACTTGTACTGACTTACATCGTCTTGTATAATGTTTGACAAATAATTTCTTTTTTGATAACCAATCAAGTGTTGTGCTAACCTTTGTTGTTCAGAATCAAAATTATCTGTATCTAAATCATAAAAGTCTGCAAATTGATTTGCTCTGTAATCCCAGTTTGGTTGAAGTTTGTTTTCCGGCTTTTCTGGTAGTCTAGACCATAAATTAAAATCAAAGTTTTCAGTGCCATTATGAGATGCAATTGCTGCATAATAAAATTCTTTAAACTTTACAAGTTCGCCAACAGTATAATCTTTATATGATTCCCATTCAGTTACTTTTGCATCATCGTAAATAAAACCAGGAATATTTAAACTACCATTCCACTGATCTGTTCTATATCCAACAATTTTAATTCTTTGCTGACGATAACCTGTGTTCTTGCTAAAAATAACATCATTAAACACAGTTGTATTATCTATTAAAACAACATGTTCCTTCTGAATTAATGGTAATTTTATTAAGAAGATACCATCTTCGCTTGAAGTGAGTTGGAAGTTGTTAGAATTATCTCTATAAACATTAAAAAAGTTAAAGTTTAGTTTTTTACTATTTTGATTTAGTACAGGGTAATTATAAAAACTATCAAACAAGTTATCTACAACATAATAATCTTGTGAAAATACCAAATTATTAGCAGCAGGACTTAATGTTATGATACTTGATTGAGCCCAGTTTTGACTTGTCCAAAACATAAACTCTTTTGCTGCTAGTGACCAATTTTCAATTGCTTCAGTTTCTTTGTTAAAATAATCAAAAATAAATCCTTGTGATAATAAATGTTTTTGATAACCTAAAAGAAAATCTACAACGTCTTGAATACTAGTCAAAACAGTTCCGTAATCAATGCGAGAAATATTAGTATCAAAACGTTTTCTAAAATATGCATTTACACCACCAACCTGTGGCAAACTTCTTAAAGGTGTAAATTTAGTTTCGTCAAAATTTTCTTCTGAGGTATGAGTGACATTTACTCTATAATACCTATCATTAAACTCAACTATTTTACCAGCTACATAAGTTTTGTTATCAGACCATGTAGAAAAACTTTCGCTAATTCCGCCAACATTTACAACTGGATCATTTGCACTTTCTAATACTGCATTATAAAAGAAATACGGATCTTCTTGATCGTATCCTGTAATTTTAAATCCTCTGCTTACTTTTTCAACAATAACACCACTATATGTTATTGTTTGTAAAGGAGCACTACTTCTAAATGTTAAATTATAATTTTCAAAAGGTACAAACACATTGCCTTGGTTTAAGGGTGTTTTACTATCTAAAACCAATTTTAGTTTATCTTTGTTAGCAAAACCTGCAAGTTTAAAACCTATTTTATTATCAATACGTTGAATGTTATCTATATAAGTTTCGAAAGAAAATTCATTGTTAAGTTGGGTATAGTATAAAATGTAATTTAACAATCCACCAGTTATATTTCCATTGATAGTTGGGAATGTTAAATTTTTTGTGTTTATTCTTTTATTAGTATTTCCATAAACAATATTATTTGTTTTATCTTTTGTAATTCTAGATCTGTCTAATCCAATACCAATTGTATGTGCAGGACGTAACAAAATCATTGCTGTTAGTAAAGCAAAAGGATATCCGCTACTTCTTCTCCATGCAGTTTCTACTGGAGCATGATCGCCAAATTTGTATTCTGTGCTTTGTTGCACAGAAAAACTAAAATTTTGAGCATATCCACTTTCTAAAGGTGACAACAATTGTCCGTTTTCATTAACAGGCAAATGCTCTAACAAATTGCTTCTTACATACTTAGAACGTACTACAACAGGTTGCCCTGGTTCTCTCACAATGCCTTTTTGCAAATCTGACCATAAAATTAAATTGTTACTTGTGTATGGTGCAGGTCCATAAACTTCTTTCCACCATATTGGCTGACTTGCAAAGCCTAACATTTCCCAAGGATGTGTGTGAGGACGATCGGTGTCATATGCTTGTAAATATACACCTCTCCAATAACCTGGTAACAGTTGATTTTTTGAATTTACACTTTTGCTATAATTATAGGAAAAAGAATCGCCTTGCACTAAAAAGTCATTGTTTGTATAATCATTGATTTTAGCAACATCTAACCATTTAACAAAATCTGTAATTATAATATCGTCAATGCTTTGTCTTGAGACCCCAGTGTCTCTACTATAGCCACCGATAATATCATTTATATCAAATATATCTTCATCATATGATACTTTTAAATTGTTGTAAATTCTTTTTTCTAATTCTAAAATTAAATCATCACGATAATCGTCGTATGCAATCATCAAACTACCGTCGTGCCCTCTAATCACATTAGTATTTTCTCTATATGAATTATCTAAAAACTTTTCAGGAACATATGTTGGATACAATCCTATTTTTGTAGGAGTAGGAGGAATAAAACTACCTTCTGTATTTGCATATTCATAAATTTTAATTACATCTCCATTTGCAAATTCTTTTGAGATATTCACAAAACCTGTATTTGTAAAAGTATAATCTTTACCATGTACAAGTTGTTCATCGTTTATATACACATATACTGCAAGATTACTAATTACATCTTTTGAAAAGTTTGCACTTAAGGCATATGTTTTTAATCTGTTGTCTAAAACATCATACTTAATTTCAACACTGCCGCCAGTGCCTGCCATGTCTGTACTATAAAAATTTGTTTTTTCTGTTTTATCTTCATTTAACAAATTAAAAATAAAATCAACGTGTTCTTTTAATGTACCGTTAAATGTATTGTCAGTTGCAATTTGAATAAACTGTCTTTTAAATTTTTGATATTCATTAGATGCATATCTTACTGCTTTTATTATATTTGCATTTTTTGAAACTAGATTATACATAGAAAGATTAATTGGTCCGCTATGCTGAATAAATTTTCTGCCATATGCTGCAACATCACCTAAATCTCTTAAATTACTAATACCAGGCTGTGTGCCTTGGAAATTTTGTAATTCAGTTATTAATCCTTCTACATGATCATTAACTTCTCCAAGAGTAAATTCAGTTATATTTTCATTGAGAGGATTTCTTTCTAAATTGTAAGGTATTTCGTAATAGCCATTGTTATTTTTATCTGCTTTGCTATGTGTTTTAATTACAATAATATCTTCAAATTGTAAATCGTTGTTAAAGACAATGGTTTTTGTTTTACTAGAATTTACTAAAGTATAGTCTGTACTTTCTGTTTTATATAAACTATTAACATATACCTTAACTTTTAAATCATCTAATTCTGCACTGTTATTATAAACATCAATAGGAAAATTATTTACATATTCTGATCCTGTAAATTTTCTAACAACATATTGTTGCGATTTTGTATTTGACTTTTTCCATGCATTTACATATTGATCTGTTTCATTTACAAATTTTTTCAAAAACAATGTATCGCTAAATATTTGTACAAAATCATTGCCAACCTTATAATTATAAGATTTACTTAATAACGGAAAATCAAAAACTATATCACCAATATTAACAAAATTTTGATATGTCAAAGGAAATCCTAATTCGGTATCCTTTGTACCTTCGCCAACACGATAATTAAAAATTCTGTTTCCTACAAATTCTGTACTATCATAAATTGTTTGATCACCGATGCTGTTTCCATCATTATCAAATAAATCAAATAACGGAGATTGATTTATACCTGACTTGTCTTGTGCTTTATTCCATTGATTGCCATCATACCAATACATACAACCAGCATTAACATCACCATCTAAAATTAAAATTGTTTCGTTTTCAGCAGGCAGTGTATCTCCGGTTTCTAATAAACTGATTTGTATATTGTTATTATGTGTGATAAAATTAACTTCGTAAATTTTACCATTTACAAGAGAGTCTTGATCACCTGTAAATAACACACGCATTCCATCTGCTAAATCTACACCATCAACGTTGTAACCTGCACTACCTTCAATTGTGCTAAACACATCAGGTGTAAAAGTATCAACAAGATCTACTGCTGCTTTGGCTTTGTTACCATGATTAAACAATCTTAAGTTTGGTTCAAATTCAATGATAGGTCTTAGTGCTCTAAGGTCTTCAAAAATTTCAATAGGTGTATTGTTTATTTCTGCACTTTTTTCTATAACACTCTTATGTGTCCAACGGTTGTATCTACTCCAAGGGTTTTTACTTTTGTCTCTGCGGTTAATACACACATAATCTTTTGTTCCTGCAAAACTTTTTGCATCGCCAAAAGGCACTCTATCAAAAGGATTAATGTCAAATGGCACTTGTGTATCCTGTGTAAAGATTGCAGGTACTTGTAAATCTTTTACTGCAACAAGTTCGATCGATTCGCCAACACCCTCTACATAATATAATCCTTGCTCATAAGACTCAGGATATACTGTGCCTGTAAAATACACCTTCATACCATTAGAAAAGTCCCAGCCATCTACTGTTTTATAGGTTTTCTTTCCTAAGATTTCTTCTTCAACATTTAGAACTGTTGATTCTTCAATATCAAATAAATTTAAATTACCACTGACATTAATATCATTTTGACTGATATAATACAAGTTATCAGGTGCATTCATTGGCACTGTAAATTCTAACACACCTTTTTCTAAGAATCCATCACCTACTAGGTCTTCTCTAAATACAACAGTATCGTCATATTCTTCTGTAATAGATACACCTTCTAAATATAAATTTTCTACATATTCTGTGCTGTCAGCATAAGGAACATTTTTTAATCTGCTTAGTGCAATACCAAAAGGATGACCAGGAGTATCTACTTCAAATCTATATGTTTGACCTCTGTACAGTGTTAATATTTTATTACGAGTAACTCCGTCAGGTGTGAATACAAATGCTGCATCGCCGCCATCATATTCAAGTCTAACTTTTAATGTGCTTACAACATCAATACCTGTTCCTCTTACAGGAACCTCTTGTGGCCCATTTGGTAACCAATAATATTCACGGAAGTTTGTGAACTTGTCAAAATCAATATGTGGATTCCATGCATAAAACTCTTGAGCAAACAACTTGTCATGATTGGTAGTTGTGCCACCGAAGCCATTAACTTGTCCAAGTAAATCTAAATAATCAGCATTAAAATCTATATTGCCTAAATCATCTTCAATGATTGTATATGGTTCTAATTGATAATTTTCACGTTCTTGATTTATATCTTCAATATAGTTGTCGGTAATAACGGCTGCTTTAGCTTCTCTGCTACCTACAAAGCCATTTAATTTTTCAACAACACCAGGAGATGTTAATTGATCTAATGTACTTCCTACAAATTTTTTGTTAGCATCGGTACGAAAATATCTTGGTAATAAAGAGGCATTGGTTCTTTTACTATCATTGCGACCTGGAATAGGATATTCGTTTTGGTTATCTTCGTATGCCATTAGTAATCATTTCCTTCGGTAATAATATTGGTATTTGTCACGCTACTTTGTATTCCTGTGTTTAAAACATCGTCACTAGTTACTACTGTTCCTGTGGCTTTTAATCTTGCTGCTGTAATACTGTCAATAATTTCTACATCACTAACATTTGCAGCATTTACAAATATTTCATCATTTTCGCAAACTATTTCGTATAGGCTACCAAATACTTGTGTCTCACTTTTTGGTACTAACACAATACTAGCTACATCAGGAGAAACTTGCTTCATAACATATGCTGCTAATTCACTAAAATAAAATGTTTCTCCAAAGTCCCAATTTTCAAGTGCAAAATATTCATTAATACTGTCAATAACTCTTGATTTTACTTCGTTATCATTTACAACTCTTGCTGTGTTTTTAACAATTTTAATTGTTGCTTGCAAATCTTCATCAGCTAAACTACCAAACAATGGTTTGTATTTTACTGGATGATAAATTAATTCATCACTTATACTTTTAATTTTCTTGATATCTTGTCCATAATTTAAATACAATGCATCACTACTTGGTGGTAAAGGTTTAGTTGTAATATCGCCTTTTAAGAATTTTCTAAATTCTGTATCATATGTTTTTTCTAAAAGGTACAAATCAATTATGTTACTACTGCTAGGATCAATTCTGCGATTTTCAGCTGCGGCATGTCTGTAATTAAATCTTAATTTATCCCTACCTTTATAAGCACGCCAATTAATGTCTAATTCTAAACCAGTCATTAAACTGTTGATTCTTTTAAATACATCTTTGCTACTAATATAAAAAACTGGATTATTAGTATATGCACTTAATGATCCTGCGGCGGCTTCGTTTGAAATGACAATAATGTTATTTTCTTCAGCATCTGCATATTCATAAGTTTCTACATCATTTCTTAAAATTTTCTTAGCAAAAATATATTTGGTATCAGGCAAATAATCTGGTGCAACAATCTGTGTAAATAAGTCTGGATCGTCAATAACTCCGTCGGCGTCTGTATCAACAAATCCTACTTCTAATTTTTTACTATCTACATAACCAGCATCGCCTCTGTATGCACTAATTACTTGCCACTTCCAGTTTTGGGTAAAATTAGTTAAACTATCTGGTAGATTATTATTGCTTAATACATCAATTGTATCAGTAACAATTTGTCCAGTTTTACTATCATAAATTCTGTCATTTCCATCAAAGTAAAAACGTATTTGTTCATCGCTTTCAAACACATAACGTAAACCACGATGTGTTACTGTGTAAGTTTCACCATTGGTTTCAAATAAAAATATCCAACTGCTGTCTTGGTTAGTACCTGTTGCATCTCCAGTACGTCCTTGGCTAAATGGATTTACCGTGTCTAGATTTAAATTTGTTATAACTTTCCAATCGCTGGTTTCTTGGTCGTATCTTAAGCCAAAGGTTTTGTATGAAAAAATTTGATCAACCATTTGACTTAATGTATCATCGACAATTGTTAAATTTAAAACAGGAACTATTTCAGCTATCTTAGCACCACTTGGTATATTTTCATTAAGCAGAATTGGTCCTAAATTGCTGTCAATATCTTGTACAGTGCCGTTTTCAAAAACACTTATAACCTTTGTCCAAATGTATGTTTTATCGCCTAATACACTTGGCGTGCCAATTGCTAGATTGTTATTTTTATCAAAGTATTGTCCTGTAGGTGCAATAAATTTAACTAAACTACCAGGAGAAACAAATCTCATAACACTAGCAGTAAAACTACTAACTGCTACTGCAATATCAAACTGGTCTTGAAATATACCACTGCTTTGATTTGTATCATTTGTTGTTGGATTCCATGTAAAATCTAAATCCTCAACACTGGTGTTTCTATCAAAATATTTGTAATAAAAGTTTTTAGTTTGTGTATGTTGAATAATTTCAATTACTTGATTGTTTATTACACTTTCAATGTCTGTTCTTGTTGTAAAATCAAAACTAAATTTTTTAGCAAGATCTTCAGTATATAAACTTCCATCATCACCAAACATTAATGTATTACTATATTTTCCTGTTGCGTCACGTAAATCATAATATCTACTAATACCACTACTTGTACGATTAACACTTTTGGTTTTAATAATTTGTTGACTGATACCAAGCGGACCTATATTATAATCTTCACCAGTTATTAATCTATTTTGCGTATAAAATGTGCTAGGTGCATTTGTTTTAATACTTTCATCTGTTTCACTTGCATCTGCATTTGATATAGTGCTTTGCAAATCTAAGACCAAGTTTAATGTTTCATTAGTTGAATTTTTACTGAGATATGGTATTTGTATTTGAATGCCGATAAGATCTGCAGGATTAATTTTGTACTGTTCGTTTGAACTTGTTCTATAATATACTTTAAAACTGCCTTTAGGTAGTGTACCAAAAACACCGTCACTAAAGATTAAACTAATTCTATCATTAATTCTACTTAACACACCGTAAATATCACGCACGCCTTTTTCAACACTATTATAAACAATGTTGTTACCTTCAACACTACTCACTTTATTCCAAAGATCTTGTTCATCTCCATTACTGTCTAGTTTATACAGCCAAACATCTGTTTCATTGATATTGTCTGTATCTATATTAACAGTTGTATTTGGTACAGGATTTGAAATAGAAAACACATTATTGTTTAATGTACCTTGTCTAAAATGAAAGAAAAATCCACTGTTAGAGCTACCAGCACCTTGCCCGTTGTCTCTGTACAAAAATGCTAGTTTGTTGCCAGGAAATGGCTCTTCTTCGTAGATAAAATTATCTGCTGTATCAATGCCTGCACTGGTAATTTCAAACTTTCTACTTTTGTTATCAACTGTTTTAGTAAAACTAAAAACAGGAACATCTGTGTTAGTGCCATTAAATCTATATTGTTCTGTAATAACTCCATCTACATTTGTTCTTTTGATAGGACGACCAAAACGTGAATTTGATGGCAATGCTGCGTTAAGAATTTTTGTAAATTGTTCATACCAATCAGGATTGGTTGCATCATTCCATAATATTGTTTGGCCACTGAGATTATTGTTATTTGCATCAAACACATCTTCTGTTGTGCTAATGCTGTCAATTTTTAATAAACCATTGGCCGTTGTGTTTCTACTTGCATTGTAGCTAATAAGTCTTGCAAGGCGGAGAATGCTTTCTCTACGCTCTGCTGTTTCAATGTAATTTTCTCTAGCATTTAGGTCTGTGCGGAAGGCTAGGTTTTGACCTAAAAATGCAATCAAATCAATCAGTGCAAGATATTCTGAGCTTTCAATATAATCGTTATAATCTTCAGGATAATTTTCTCTGATGTATGTGATCATTGTTCTACGTAGATTGTCAAAGTCATAGCTTTGGAAGTCTGCGTATTTGAAACTTTGATATATCGTTTTCCAATCTTCTGCTAATAGAAGTCGATTTTGCCTGTCTGTCGTTGACATATGCCATTCCTCACTTTATAGTATATTTACCTGAAGTAATAATGTGCGTATATTAAAGAAGGCCGTTGTTTTGATCAAATTTAATACGCATTGTTTCGCTAATACTATACGGAATGTAAGTTAATGTACAATCAACTTGCAATCCGCTTTCGTATGCATCAACAGTTACAGTTTCTACGCTAATGCGAGGATCATAATTGATTACTTCTGTAATATCTTGAATAATCAATTCTTTTAAATCTTCTGTAAATGGTTCAAATAATACGTCCCAAATAACAGTGCCAAACATAGGATTTTCTAGTTTTTCACCTTTGCGAATATGGAAGTGATTTATAATGTCTTGCTTGATTATTTCCAAGTCATATAAATTAAATCCACGTGGATTGGCTACGGTACTGATACCTCTGTATTGTTTGCTGGTTACAGATTCTTCTGTAGCAGGAGAACTTATACTGATATTTTTGTAAAGTGGTTTTTCATTTGTAGCCATAACGTATTTATCCTACCTCGAAATGCCACCAGATATTAAACAGGCATCAATATCATCATATGGTATGTATTCAGCAATTCTATTATAATCTGGATCTGTTGGTAGATAACAAATGTTACTAGTTGTTGATTTTTTTACAGTGTTGCTATTAATATTTGTTACTTGTCCATTTACAATTTTATTAGGTTGCGTAACTTGTTCTTTATTGTTATCTAATAAAAATAAACTATTCTTTTTTACAAGTTTTGTACCAAACTTTTTAGCTGTTTTTCTAGCTGCATTTGCTGCATTTAAAAAGCTCTTATCTCCTGTGCTTTTGTATATTTTTCTATGGACTTCATTAGCAGTTTCGGCAATCGCATTTACTTGAGTAATAGGATTTTCTTTAAAAGCAATATTACGTGCAACTTGTCTTCCTACATCTTTTACAACATTTGGTTTTTTAAATGCTTTTCCTATTAAATTAGCACCTACTTGTGCAGCAGCACCACTGATTGCTATTTGTAAATCTGTAGGCAATCCTTTTACTGCACCATCTAAATTTTTAGCAAAAGAACTAATTCCTTTTGTAAATCCTTCAAACACAGGTCCTACACCAGGAATACTTGCAATTGCTCCACCTAACCCGTTTGCTAGTTTGCCAGCAACATCTCCCAATGCGTTTCCAAGTCCGCCTAATGCTTTTCCTAAACCTCCACTGATTGCGCTGCCTAATGCACCAGTTAATCCTGTTGTACTTAATAGGTTTTGCATTGTGCTAGGTAAACTACCTAATAGATTATTAATACCTTGTCCAGCTATGCTGCTCAACCCACCTGCAACACCTTGTAAAAAACTGTCTTTGATATTTAGAACTTCACCTTGTGTAGCATCAATAATTATTGTTCTAGCTTTAGAAGGATTAGATGCATCTATAGTACCTGCATAGGTTGAAGTTGGCGTACCTACTTGTCCAGTAGCGTTTCTCACCGCATTTGTATAACCGCCTGCTAATGTATCTGGATTTATCCAACCGTTTGCTGTAAATGCTGCTGGATTGGCAATGCCTTGCAATGCTGCTGCGGCGCCTGCTAATTGAGGAGGTATTTGATTTCCAAGTTGCTGTAAACCAGCTCCTATGACACCTTGTGCTGCCCCTCTAATTGCACCTTGTAAATTTCCACTTGATGCAAAACCTTGAATTGCACCTACTGTTGCAATAGTTGGTATAGGGTTTTTTGCTGCAATTTGATTTACTGCGTTTCCTAATATTTTATTACTTTCTCGTAATGCTGCTGTTTTTAGTTCGCCCCCAATTACCTTAAACATCAATCATCCTCCGGTTTTAATTCATTCATTGGTGTCCTATCAGTATGTACAGGACGTTCTTCCATGTGTATGTCTTGGCTTTCTGTATCAACAGCTTGTGTATTTTCAGGTGCTGTTTCTAATGGATTCCAGTTTTCATGTCCTTGCCATGGTTCGTGCTGTGGAACACGTTGTGGGAAAAATGCTTTTATAGGTAAAACTGCTTCAGTTGCTTCTGGTGCAGGTTCAGTAGTAGCCGCAGGTGGACCGTTCATATCAATACGGTTTGCAGTTTCTTTATGATGACTAGATTTAATATTACTTGTACCAACTGCTGTTAGTTTCATATCTCCTCCGCTGTATCCACCTACACCTGCTTTGCCGCTCAAATTCATATTATTACCTGCATATATATTCACATCATTTTGTGCAGTTTCAAATAAATCATTTGTAACTAAAACATGCTTGTCATTCAACACAGTTGTTTTCATATCATTAGTAACAGTAGTATCTAAATTGTTTTTAAATTTTATGTTTCCATTACGTCCGACTAGTAGTTGATAATCTTGAGCTGCACTAATATTAAGGTTGTAATTTACCATCATGTTAATATTTCTGCCAGCTTCAAAGTTTATATCTCTATCTGCAATAAAGTTGAAATCTGTTTCTGTGTGAAAACTAATACTATCTTTTGCATAAACATCAAGTTTGCCATTACTTGACATTTCTATCCATGCAGTGCCTCTACTGTTATTAATGTAGATCAAATCTTCACTGGTATTAATCATAATTTGCGCACCTGTGCGTGTGCGGAAACGTATCATCTCATTAGCAGGGCGTGTTACATCGCCGCCTGCTTCACTTGCTTCTTTATTGACATATTCATATGGTGTATCTTCAGGAGATCCTTTGCGTAGAAACTTGTCATCGCCGTCATCAATTACAATACTACTACTACCCAACCGACTTGTATGCACAGTTGCTTGACTTTCTTTTATACCAACTTTACCTTGCGGAGATCCTCCACGTTTATCAAGCGGACCTGGAGAACTAAATCCATAAACTGCACTTGGAAATTCACGTTGCGCACTTGTAGTTGTAATACCTCTAATATCATCTTCTACAGTGCCTTGTTCTTTTAATATATTAACAAAGTCTTCATTTACAGGTCTTTTGTATTTTACAACATTGTTTGTGCTAGGTTTTGTAATTTTTTTGTTGTATTCTCCAACTGGTAATTTTTTACCTTTTAATTCTTTTGGAATGTTACCACTGGTTTGTTCTGTTGCAGGTTGACCACCTGGTAACATATAGGTCATGCCTTTTTCGGGAATACAAGCAAACCAATAGCCAAACTCTCTGCTACCTTCTACAAATGTTACAAGTACAAGTGTGCCTGGATCAGGCGGTACCATCCAAAAACCATAACTTTTTTGTGTGTTTGAATAACTGTCGTTTTTGCCTAAATGCTGTGCGCCAGTTACACCGTAAAAAGGACTTGCATAATAAACAATAGCAGTTTGTCCTAGTGTTTCTCCAACATTGCCTGCTTCTGTAGTTTTTAACAATTCAACTTCTAAACCACCAAGGTAATATGGATCAGCATGTTTAATAACACGGGCAATAAATGGGCCAGCGTTTTTTGTTGGCTCAACTATACCAGCGGTACGTTTTTGTTCTGAGGTTTCTATACTTGCTGTTTTCTTTTCCATTTTTTAACCTTTAAACGGTGTTGCCATATTTTCATTTGGCTGTGTATCTCTAACTTTAACTGGATTATCACCAGTTGTGTTTGTATCCTCTGGTTGCCCTCTTCTACGTAATAATTTTAAAACTTGTGTAAATTTGTTTCCACGTATTTCGTTTGTGATTTTTGTAACTCTATACAAGCCGCTAAACTGTTGTACAGGTATTGTATCTTCTGGAAATATCATACCGCCTGTTTCCGGATTGTAATCAATGGGTGTTCTAAAGTTTAAAAGTATATCACACTCACTGCGTTGATATTCAACTTGTCCATTTGCTGTGCTGTTTAAACTTCCTGGTTCATCTGTCCAGTTGCCCATGCCAGTATCAACAATAAAATACGGATCTCCAAATATTTCCAAATCAACTTCTACCAAGTCCATACTGCCAGATCCTAAAATGTTATCATGGAATTGTCTTGCCCAACGTATTTTACTGTTATCAATTCCAGCACCGCCATTGCCCTGTGTGCTTGAGCTTGGATTAAAACTTTGTACTACCGCACCATTAGCACTAAATGCACCAGAATTTTCTGTTTTCATAGTTAATGTTTCTGGTTTTGATTGCACAGTGTTCTGTTGTATTCCACCTGTTTTAAAATCTACTGTACCTTGTCCGTAATCTGACTGTAGAAATTGAAAAAATGCTGCATTAAATTGTATATCAAAATTTAATATATCTGTGTTTTCGCCACTGTAGATGTAATTGTATTCTTTGATTGCATTTTCACGTAAAGCATTGTAATTTACACCCGGGTCGCTTGGTCTTTGCAAGTGACTACTATGCACCATATATTCTACAACTTTATAATGGAAAACTTTTGCATCTTCGCCATATACATTTTCTTGTGTTTGGTTAGCTTTTAAATATGTTTCTGCATCAATTCTAAACCAAGGTACCATTCCGTTTTCGTCTGGTGCTCTTTCTTTTAAATCTTTTGCCCATTGACTAGTTAAAACTACATCTTCAATAATTTTAATCATACTTGTGCCTGCAGGATATTCAAACACACGTTCGTCGTTACTGACTACATTTTTTGCTCTTGTGTAAACCTTGTTTTTCTTGTCATAAACTTGTCCAGTTTGCGCCATAGGTGCTTTACCTTGTTCTTCATGACCAGAAATTATTTTTGCTTTACCTAAATTGTTTAGACTACTAGGATCTTGTGCTATTCTTGCTAGGTTTTCACCTATACTGCTTTTGGTTAAAATTTGTCCAGTAATCATACTTAGAAAACTCTCAAAGTTTTGAGGTGCTTGTGCGCCTAAAAATCCGCTTATGCCTTCAAATAATCCTTGTGTATTTCCACTTTTAAAATTAGTAAGTAATCCACCTATTAATCCGCCACCAAATCCGCCAAGACCGCCGCCTAAAACTCCTCCAAGTGCTCCTCCTAACGCACCACTTAGAGCATTTTGACCAATATTCTTATTTCCGCTTAATCCACCACTAATAATACCGCCAATTGCACCTGCTGCAACTCTACCAAAAAGACTACTGCCTCTTCTACTGGTCACACTTTTTGTAGTTGCTCCTACGTCACTAGTGCTTGCAACTTGTGCTGGATTAAATTTTGTTGCAATATCTTTAGGAAAAGTAACAACAAATTCGTCAGCTTCGATAAGTTTGTTTTGCTGTTTTAATTCTTCAAAGTGTCCGTTCATAACTGTGCATAAACTTTGCTCTCCACTCTGCAAACATTTTTCTATGCTGTTGCCTTTGAGTGCAATATCAATAGGAACACCTGTTTTATCATCTAAATATGCTTGTTCATTCCAAGGCATTGCTTCAACAGTATAAACTGTTCCGCCTTGATTAACTTCAAATGTAATATTTGTAATTTTTACAGGAATATCTCTGCGTAAATTTTGTCCGCTTTCTGTAACAATAATATCACCGTCATCATCATAGCCAATAAATTCAATACTAAGCATGTAAGGCGCACGTTGATAGTTTGTATAGCCGCTCATGTTTGCTGCTATTTGACAAGTTTGCAGAAATAGACCCATACTGTATGGTTCTGTTACTGTAAACTCTATGTATGTTGCATTTGTACTACGTGATTTTGTATTAGGAACACATAATGCTTCTATCATTACATTATCAATATAATATTCTAATTTGCCGCCTATTGCTGTTTCATATTCTGTTGTGACTTTATTTTCATATGTACCGCCACTTTGGAAAATAACATTAGCAGGGCCATAATTTCTATAGGTTTCGTTGGGAACAGCAATTTCTTCACGTGTTAAACAACTAAAAGTGAAGATATTGTTAAAACTGCTAAACTGATGTAAGCTGTTTGTTTCTATTGCCATTATAAATTAAGACCTTTTTTGACTGCTGACGACTTAGGTAGATATATTTTGGTACCTGGTATAAAATCAAACACAGGATCTTTTAATGTATCAATATTGCGTTGAGCAAATATCCACCACAACTTTGCAGTGCCATACAAGTCAAAAGCAAGCAAGTCAGGTCTATATGTATATTGCGGTTCTATTGTATATAAAATATCATCATCTTCTGCTGGTACAGGACGTATCCTTAATATATCTAATTCACCTGTGTTGGTAAAATCTGTGTTTCCCCAAGGACTAGTTTTTCCATATTGCGCCATTAGATAAATCCTTTATCTGAAAGATTACCAGAAACAAAGTTATCCAAAGAAAATTCACTAATTTTTGCTCTACTATGCACAGGTCTGCAAGATACAGCAATAGTACTGTTTGTTGGAACCATTTGATATTTGTCAGGTGTGATACCAGCAGCACCTACTTGCAAATAATCAACATTATTTGGCAAATCAAATGTCATTTGTGTAATGACAACTGGAATATTATTCATAACATAACTTCCATAACCGCTTAACTTTACAACAGGAGGCGGAGCACCTTTTTCACTAGTCTCTCCATAGAACATTTTGGTTAAACTCCTAAAAAAGTGAATAGCTGCTAACCAATACAATCCATCTTCTTGTGTTTGCACAGGAAAACTTCCAGATATTGTTATATCTTCTGTCCTACTATTAACATATGAAGGAAAAGGATAATTACTATGTACAGGAGAGAAATCTTCATACATAGCACTTGTTACTAAGTTAATCATAGGAGTTACAGGAAATACAACATTATAACCAGTTTTTGCCAAAGGTTGTAAAATTGAACTTGTTCTATAGGTAGATAATGCAGGAACACTGATTTTTACCCTCCAGTCTGGTTGTGTATCATCAGTAGGCAAAAAAGTTGCTGTTTGAGATAATGATTGTGACGGTTCAGCACCATTTGGAAGATTGTTTAATCTTCTTTGTCTGGTAATATCGCCAGGATTTGTAATAACAATATCTCTCGACCCACGAGAACCAACAAAGGTTCTTGTTTGTGCATCAACATTGCCCAAATTGTTTGCTTGTCTTGGATTATTAGCCATATTCACTCCTACATAGTATTTAGTTGACAAAAATATGTGCGTATATTATAATGTAAAAAAGGATTGATCTAAATATGGCAAGAAAAGTAAATTATTTAAACAACAAGGACATGTTAGCGGAAATACACAAGTCAAAAGCAACGTTTTGTAGTTATGTAGCACCTGAATATGCAAATTATGATATCATACTTACTGATATTGACAAAATAAACATCAGAACTATAGCAGAAGCAAAACGTAACAAGGCAAAGAAACAAGGAACACAAGCATATGAAGCTGCAAAAGCTGCTGGTAAAAAAGTAAAGCAGGCAGAATTTGAAGTTGATTATAGAAAAATTGAAAAAACAGACCTTGTGTTCCGTATAATGACATTTGATCATATTCCAGACGAGCCAGGACGCAAGAAAAATCCTAAGACAGTTGCAGATCATAAAACAAAATTAAACTTTCCTCCATTCCAACATTACAAGTTTGATGATAACAACAACCTAGTCTGTGTAGGTAAAAGTCATTGGGTAGGCGGAATGGAAAACGGTTACTTTGATAAAACACACGGCAAAGCTACTAACGAACTTGCCCGCATGTGGATGAAACTGTGTGATCGCTACGCAACAAGAGGCAATGTGCGTGGATACACATACAATGATGAAATGAGAGGACAAGCAATCCTACAACTTGCTCAAATTGGACTACAATTCGACGAATCAAAGTCGCAAAACCCATTTGCTTACTACACAGCAGCCGTTACAAACAGTTTTGTACGTGTAATCAACATTGAAAAACGTAATCAAAACATTAGAGACGACATTTTAGAAATGAATGATATGAATCCATCGCATACACGCTTACATAGTGGCGAATGGGAAGCAGCACAGCGCAGAGAAAACGCAAATAAAGGTTGATTTCTAAATCAATCTCCGCTATACTGTGTTAGAAGTGGAGTATTCTATTGTTTAAAAAGGCAGCAGTATTTACTGACATACATTTAGGTATGAAAGGCAACTCACGTGTCCATAATCAGGACTGTGAAGACTATATCGATTGGTATATTGAAACAGCAAAAGCAAACAATTGCGAAACAGGCATCTTTTGCGGCGACTGGCACCATAATAGGAACAGTTTGAACCTTACAACTATGGATACAACCATACGGTTGTTGGAGAAACTAGGTGAATCGTTTGAAAAGTTCTATATGTTTGCTGGTAACCACGACTTGTACTACAAAGACAAGCGTGATGTTAAGTCAACTGAGTTTGCAAAACACATTCCTAACATTACAGTGGTAGATGAGATACAGGTTATTGAAGATGTAGCACTGGTTCCGTGGTTAGTAGGTGAGGAATGGCGGCGTATTGAGAAGTTACAATCCAAATATCTGTTTGGACACTTTGAACTACCATCGTTTTACATGAATGCTATGGTACAAATGCCAGATCACGGTGAACTAAAATCAGAACACTTCAAGAATCAAGAGTATGTGTTTAGTGGCCACTTTCACAAGCGACAACGGCAGGGTAAGATCCACTATATCGGCAATGCTTTCCCACACAACTATGCAGATGCTTGGGATGACGACCGTGGTATGATGATACTGGACCGTGAGAACGATGCAGAACCAGAGTATATCAACTGGCCAGACTGTCCTAAGTACCGTACAGTCAAGTTATCACAGTTGATTGATGAGAAAGACACACTGATCAAGCCAAGCATGTACCTAAGAGTTACACTTGATATCGATATCAGCTTTGAAGAAGCGACATACATCAAAGAAACGTTTATTGACACATACAACTGTAGAGAGATCACACTGATTCCCCAGAAACACATTGAGGAAATCAACACAGACTTGGATATTGAACAATTTGAAAGCGTAGATCAAATTGTTAGCAACGAAATCCAAGCAATTGACAGCGAACAGTTCAACAAAAAACTGTTATTAGACATATACAACGAGCTAGTATGATTAAAATTAAAGACCTAACAGTAAAAAACTTTATGAGTGTGGGTAATGTTACCCAAGCAGTTGACTTCAACAAGGAGCAACTCACTCTTGTGCTTGGTGAAAACTTAGACCAAGGAGGTGACGATACAGGATCACGCAACGGTACAGGTAAAACAACGATAATCAATGCATTATCCTACGCCTTGTACGGCCAAGCACTAACCAACATCAAACGGAACAATCTTATTAACAAGACCAATTCCAAAGGCATGTTGGTTACCCTTAACTTTGAGAAAGGCAACAATCAATATCGGATCGAACGTGGTCGATCGCCAAATGTTCTCAAGTTTTACATAAATGACCACGAACAAAAAGAAGATATTGACGAATCACAAGGCGATAGTCGTCAAACACAAAAAGATATTGACAGTTTGTTAGATATGAGTCACGATATGTTCAAACATATTGTTGCACTCAACACTTACACAGAGCCTTTTCTCAGTATGAGAGCAAATGACCAACGTGCAATCATTGAACAGCTACTTGGTATTACCATTCTTACTGAAAAAGCAGACTTGTTGAAGGAAAAAGTTAAACAAACCAAAGACTTTATCACAGAAGAAACACTAAAGATCAATGCAATAGAAGCAAGTAACAAAAAGATCGAACAAAGTATTGAAACACTTGCTGGAAGACAACGTGCTTGGGTTGCAAAACGCAAAACTGATGCAGATAGAATGCAAACTGCACTTGAAGAACTAGAAAAACTAGATATTGATGCAGAATTAGAAGCACACGACAAACTTACCAACTGGACAGAATTGAATAATCGTATAACTAGTTTGAACAAAGAGAAAGCAACACTGGAAACAGCATTGATGCGAGCAACCAAAGGTGTTGACAAAGCAGAAAAGGATATCAAAGAACTTGACGATGCTATTTGTTACACTTGCGGTCAAACGCTTCATGCAGACAAGAAAGCAGAGATCGAAACTAAAAAACAAAAAGAATTAAGTGATGCACTTGCTTATCAAACAGAAGTTGCTGACAAATTAGAAGCAACTATGGAGTTTCTCAACGAAATTGGTGACATCAACGGACGTCCTAACACGTTTTATGAGAGTGCCAAAGAAGCATATGAACACAGAAACAATGTAGATAATTTAAAACAAACACTGATAAGTAAAACGCAAGAAGAAGATCCTTACGAAGCACAAATTGAGGACTTGAAGACAACAGCACTACAAGAAATTGATTGGCAACCTGTAAATGATCTTACCAACTTGCGTGAACATCAAGAGTTTCTACTGAAACTTTTGACAAACAAAGACTCGTTCATCCGCAAAAAGATCATTGATCAGAACTTGGCGTACTTGAACAATAGGCTCACATACTATTTAGACAAACTAGGCTTACCACATCAAGTAGAATTCCAAAATGATTTGTCAGTTGAGATTACACAACTAGGACAAGACTTGGACTTTGATAACTTATCTAGAGGCGAACGCAACAGGCTGATACTAGGCATGAGTTTTGCATTCCGTGATGTTTGGGAATCGTTGTATCAAGGCATCAACTTGTTGTTCATTGACGAGCTTATTGACTCAGGTATGGACACTGCTGGTGTTGAAAATGCGCTCGCTGTACTCAAGAAGATGGGTAGAGAGCGTAGCAAAAATGTTTTCCTCATCTCACACAAAGACGAACTTGTTGGTAGAGTCAATCATGTAATGAAAGTTATCAAAGAGAATGGCTTTACATCATATGAAAACGATATCGATATTGTAGAATGACAGACGACACGCATGATAAATTAATGCAAAAGGTACTAGACTACTTGGCAGCAAGCGAAGACTTCGAACGTTTGCCAAGTGAGCGTAGTAAAAGACGAATACGTAGAGAGCTACGTGAGCTAGTTACCTTATGCAGAGAAAGAGCCGAAGAGGCTAAACAGAGATACAAAGAGGAGTTAGCCGAAATACGTGCCAGCGGCAAGTGGGCTGTCAATATTGGCAAGGCTAACCACGAAAGGAAAAAGAAAAAATGAAGATTACAGTTGTAGGTGGTGGATTTGCAGGAGCACTCACAAGTGCATTTTTAAAAAAAGAACTTCCAAACTCTACAGTTGAAATGATTCATAGCAACAAGGTTCCTACAATTGGTGTAGGTGAAAGTATTACACCACACTTGCCGGGTGTGCTTGGTGCATTAGGCGTAGATGAAAAACGTTTTATGCGAGAAACAAATGCAGTTTTTAAATATGCTAATCGTATGGAAAACTGGACTGACACAGCTGAAGGCGAGCCTGATGTAATTAGAATGTTCCATTGGAGCAACTGGCACAACAAAGAAACAACTTGGAAAAATGTTTGCAGTGTTGGACCAGATGACTTGAGAACAAGCGATGTTTGGTTGGATGTGTATCGCAGTGGCGCAGCACCAGACTTGGATGTTTATCATCACAACGGTGAAGGTTATCATTATCTCAAAGATAGAAAGATGCCGTTTGACGACAACGGAAACTATTTGATCAGTGCAACAGCAACCTATGCTTATCATATTGATGCAGAAAAATGTGCGCCTTGGCTGATTGAAAATGTTTGTAAAGAATATGGCGTAGTGGAAACTATTGCGCATATCGAAACTGTGAATACAGATGACAACGGCATCAGCAGTATTGTACTAGAAGATGGAACAGAAGTTACCAGCGACTTGTGGATGGACTGCACAGGTTTAGGTAGGTTGTTGATTGGCAAACTAACAGATGAGTTTATCCAAACACCTGCTAACAAAATGAACAGTGCTTGGGTATGTCCTATTAGTTACAAAGACAAAGATGCTGAATATGTAAATTACACAAGAAGTATTAGACAAGACATGGGCTGGCAGTTCCAAATCTGTTTAGATGCTAGAATAGGCACAGGTATTATTTACAGTGATGAATACTTCAGTGACGACGAAGCAAGAGATTGGTTGTTGGAACAAGTAGAAGGCAGGAATCTACGTCCGCCTAAACAGTTAAAATGGAAGCCAGGTAGATTGGCAAAACCAAATGTTGGAAACTGTTTTGCTATTGGTATGGCAGCAAGTTTTGTTGATCCACTAGAAGCAAACGCAGTAGTCAGTATCATTGCAAGCATCAAAAACATTGCATGGATGTTGCAACGTGACTATGATAAAAACTATTACAATGAAAAAATGGATCACTATTTCCAAGACATAGCAGATTATCTTGCTGTGCATTACACATTATCACCCAAAGGCGACAATCATTTTTGGAATGACATGAGACGCATTGGCGAAGAACTAAATCACAAAGAACTTGTAAAACAAAAATATTATGACAAGGCAAACTGTATGGATGGTGTCATAGGATACCGCACAGCATTTCCAGATGTAAATTGGATTGATATTGCAAACAACTGGATGACTAAAGAAGACCTAGCAAGTTGGCCTGTAAAATCAACAGCTGAACAACAACAAGAGTACATTACAAGAATGCGTAATGAAAAATCAACACACGAAAATCAAGCAAATAAAAATAAAAAATCGATTGACAAGTTTATGCAAATGTATAACAATGTACAAGAACACGACAAAGGCTTAAACAAATGGCCCTTGGACTATTTCAGTAAAATGTTTAGTCGTGAGGGTTGGCAATCACACGTAGGCAAACCAAAAACGGAATCACAAATTTAATCCAACGCTAAACATATTATGAGTTGGACATACAAAGGCAAAACTGTAGAATCAATACCTGACGAATACGAAGGGTTTGTATATCTAATTACAAACAAAAAGACAAAACAAAAATACGTAGGCAAGAAGTTAGCAAAATTTAAAACAACCAAGCCACCATTAAAAGGCAAAAAGAACAAGCGTCGAGGCTACAAAGAAAGCGATTGGCGTGAATACTGGGGAAGTTCAGATAGACTGAACGAAGATGTAAAAACACTAGGCGAAAAAAACTTTACTCGTGAAATACTTTACTTCTGCAAAAGCAGAGCAGAAATGAGTTACATTGAAGCACGAGAACAGTTTGACAGGCGAGTATTAGAAACAGACGAATACTACAATGGCATAATCAATGTAAGAGTTGGTGGTTCAAATAAATTACGCCAGGCACTACTAGAACACAAATAGGCTATATATTGAGCTCTAATTAAACTCCAAGATCCAGCCGAGGTAATGCTCGTGGCCGGTGGTGTGGAATGCTCACGTGAAGAAGTATACGATAGGCTTTAAAAGATAGTGGCTCTGAGAAAAAGCAACCACGTGGTAAGTGTTTTCGCTTGTTAGGGAATAACTGCCTTCCGTTGATATGACGAAGCTAGAGTAGGGGGATACAGGTCAACCGCCTCCGACAACATAAGTTGAATCTCTTTTAACAAGATGGCTGAAGCGACTCGAATGAAGCTCAAAAGCTACCTTCGCCCGGCAACGGGCGAATTATGACTTCACAATCTGAATGATACTAAAAGCATATGCTTTGCATATGCCTTAAAAAACATCGTGTTGAGCGATAGCGATAACACAGTTGAACGTAGTTCAACTAATAACATATAAATAGTAATATGAAACTGTCTGAACTAATCTTTGAATCACAAATTCTTTTAGAAGATAAATTTGAAATACGTAAAAATCCTAATGGAAGAACATGGGGGGTGTATAATACTACTGTGACTCCAAATGTTTTGATTTCAAGTCATAAAACAAAAAATCAAGCAAATATCAAAGCAGACCAGTTGAGGAATCCAACTCCTCCTAAACCTAAAGATACCAAGACCACTACTAAATCTAGCAGTGGAAGAAATAGTTCTCCTAGAACAAAAACTCCTGCTCCTACTGCAAAAGCAGTGCCTCCAAATGTTAAGTTAGCACCTGGCATGTTCCAAACTGATACCAATCGTTGGAAGGTCGTTATGCCTGATGGAAAAAGCATTGTAACTTTAAATGACGGAGATGACGCTGCTAGATTACAAAAGTACATTGAGCAACTTGAAGCTGAAGGAAAAAAGCCCAAAGACATTACAAATGCACTTAAGAAAAAGCAAGCTAAATTTTTAAAAAATGCAGGTATAGACGCAAAAAGCATCGAAGGAAAAATTAGAAACAATCCTATTAGTCGCAAAATTACATCTATGACATTAGATGAATTTAAAAAAGGAATTGCACCAGGACAACAACTAGGGAATACCAAAATAGGAAGATGGGTACAATCTTCTAATTTTGCAGCTTTCTCAGGAAAGGCAGGAGCAGTAGTTGGAAAAGCTCTTGCAGCGTTGATGTTGTTTTATGGTATTAGTTTTGCCTTAGCACAGGTAGAAGCTGAAATAATTGAAACAGGCGATCCAGATGGCAAATTAGCTGAAGAGTATAGTATTTTGCAAGGTCAAGCTGTTATTCAATTTGGTATATTTGCAGTAACTCTTTTAAAAGATATTAAATCAATTAAAATACTTACTAGTTGGGTTAGAGCTGCAATAAAAATAGGATTAGCAACAATTGGAACAGGAGTAGGTGCAGTCGGTGGTGCTGTGGTAGGCACTGGAGTAGGACCTGTAGGCACTATAGCAGGAGGAGCCAAAGGAGCACTTGCTGGTAACCGAGCAGGTAGAATACTTGGCATAATTGCAGGACAAGGATTGGATGTTTTATTCTATATAGTTGTTTCACTTCCTCCAGTACAAAGATTAGTAGCACAAATACTTCAAAACTCTTGGTTGGGCGATTATTTTGGATATTTAGGTCAAGGTTTTGACTTTTTGTTAAAAGCAGCAGACGAATCACTTGCTGGAGCATTTGGCACAGGTTTCTTAGCAGATAAATTAACCATTGAACAAACGATTAATAAAGGACCTGATGGCGAATATTTTTCTGAAAGCGAGTGGGCTAAAAAAGTTTTTGGAGCTCTGCTATTTCCTAAAGGTGATAAAACAAAATTTGTTCCTTACATGCCACAACAAAAACGTGAGGATTTGTTAAATTCAATAATGACGCTAGAACAAAAAGACACCTCTCAAGATGCTGCTGACACTGCTATATCTAATAAAATGGACAGTGACAATGCAGCAGCTCAACCGCAACCTGCAACAGTCTAATCATAGCAACGGCATTTTAGTGTTTTTAGTGTTTTCTATGTTTTCTTTTACAATACGTGTCATAACTTCTTGATCTTCTAAATCTGTATCATACATCAATTTATCAACAGTTATGCCACCTCGCATATACCATGCAAGTCTATAACACCCTTCTTTGATTTGTTTAATTTCATTTTCCATATCTTTGGCTAACGATAATATTTGGGTGTCGTCTAGTTTCGATAGCCTTATGCGAAAAAATTTGATTGATCCAACGAAACTTTTATTTGATCTTCATAACCGCACTTTTCACACTTGATATCTTCTGTGGGTATTTCCCATTCTTTGATATTTTGTTCAATTTGTGCTTTAATAGCATGAAAGAATTTTACGTCTTGGTTGTTTAAAAAATTGACAATTTCTTGTTTGTCAGTTTCTATTTGACCATCAACTTCAATACTTGCAACTTGATCTAAAATACTCAATACAGTAAGTTCATTAATTTGATCAATGATATTTTGTATTGCTTCTTCTTTTTGGTCTTCGTCTTTTATTTGTGGCACTTGAAAGTTCAACGCCCGTTGGAAACCTGTTTGTTTTTTCTGTATTTCATTCCATTGTCTATATGTCAAAGGATGCAATTTTACAGTAAAGTTTTCATATACAACTGTATCACTATAAGTTTTCATTGCAAAATAATCAAGATAATTTTGTAAATCAACATCGTACGCATTATCTTCTGAACATTTTTTACAAGGACTACTTACTGACATCATTTGTCCATATGAGGCAATACGTATTGCAAGCAAAATAGTGTCTGTATCAACAGTTCTAATACTCCAAGGATCTAATATTGCAGGAATGCAACTTTTTACATTTCTTACTGTTGCTTCACCATTAACCATTGCATCTGGTGTTTTAAATCCAATTTCGTCGTTTGCAGTCATACTAAAAACTGCTAATGAAGTTGAAGTTCCATCAGCAACAATGTTTTCATTATACCATTTTCCTTGACTTGGTAAATCAATATAAAGTTTTGGTTGTCTTTGAAATTGTCTTAATGGACTTTGAGAGTTTTCCATGTGTTTTCCTATTAGGTAAATACTATAGTATATTTATTGTATCATAAACTAGGAGTATTTGGATTTGGCTGAAGAAAGCGCAGCAGCAGGTTTATTTGGAAACAGCTTAGATTTCCTTAAAAAATCTCTCTCAGGAACTGCTAATACTGCTATTGGTTTAGGCGGTGCGCTTCTCACAGGGCAGCAACAACTTAGTGCCTACAGTGGTGCTTTAGAAAAAAACACCAAAGCATTTGGCGCCGTTGGCGGCGCAGTTGGTCAAGTTGTAGATGGTTTAACCAAGTTTGCTGAATCAAGTTTAGCTGAATATCAAGCACTTACAACAGTTGGTGCTACATTTAACAAAGAAATTGCAGATGTAAAAGTAGCAGCAGCAGAAATGGGCATGACTGTAGAAGACATGACCAGTTTCTTACAGAATAATACCCAAGCATTAAGAGCATTTGGTGGTACTACTGACCAAGCAATTGCAAGATTTAAAGCATTGAACACAACTATTCTTGATTCAAAAGAATTAGGCATGGAACTACGTAGATTAGGTTTTACTACCAAAGATATTTCAGAAGGACTTTCGTTATTTGGTGAAATAACAAGAGGTAATGCTAACACTGAAAGAATGAGTGTTCAAGAACAAGCTGCATCAGCTAAAGAATTAATGGTACAGTTAGATGGTCTTGCAAAACTTACAGGTAAGAATAGAAAAGAGCTTGCTGACGAAATGCGAGCACGTAGGCGTCAAGGTGATGTAAATGCGTTCCTAATGGGCAAGAGTGCAGAAGAACAAAAAGCATTTATGGATCAATTAACAACAATGCAAGCAACAATGGGTCAAGATGCGGCTGATGCGTTTGTTGATATTGCTCTAAGAGGGGCGCCTACAACTGAAGGTGCTCGAAACGCAATGCTTGCAATGGGCGATGGTGCAGATCAATTATATGCAGCAGCAGAACAATTCAACAGTGGTGACATTGGAGCATTTACTCAGTCTATGATAGACGCTAGAGGTGCTGCACTTGATTATCAAGACACAGAAGAATTTAGAAACACAGCTATATTAGGCAGTGTTACTGGTGTATCAGATGGTTTTGCAAAAGCTAGCCAAGCAGCATTTGATTTTAAAAATGCAGTAGATTCAAGTAAAGATGATACAATGACTTCTGCTGACGCAGAACGTGAAATTAGAACATCTATTGCTAATGAGCAACTAAGACAAATGGAACAAACTACTGGCATATTCGACAAGACTATGGAAATACAAGAAAACTTGAGGGTGGTGTCAAGTGCTGTTATGTCTAATTCAATTGAAAAAATTGAAGGTGTTGCTATTGCAGGATTAGAAGCATTCCAAGCAGCATTACCTAGTAAAGAAGATATTATTGCTGGTATAAACAAAGGTGTTGATAGTTTGTTTGACATTGCACAGCTTACTGATGCAAGAAATGCAGCAGATGGTTATCGCAGTGATATGTTGAACAAAACAGATACTCAAACTGCTGCAATTGAAACAGCTGGCGCTAATGTTGTAAATTCAAATGTCGAAGGTGCAGAAAAAACAACTGAAGCAACTAAAACAGCAGCAAAAGAAACACAAGAAAAAGTTGAAGCAGCAAATGAAAAAGTACTAAATGCTCAAGCCGAATTAGCTAGTGCAACTGCTACATTACAAGAAGCAGTAGAAGCAGGTATGATACCTGAAATTAGAGAAGCTAGAGCAGCAGCTGAAGCTGCAAAGGTAGCAGCTGAAGCAGCAGCAAGAGAACAAGCCGCAGTTAGTATGAAAGCTGCTGGTATTGCTAATTTAGGTGGCAAAACATATGCCGATGGCGGCAATATTCCTAAAGGCGGGTTTGGCATTGTAGGTGAAGCTGGTCCTGAATTTGTTTCTGGTCCTGCCAATGTAATGAGTGCTAGAACCAGTATGGGTGTTATGCAGACATTAATGAAAAGCATTAGAGGATTGGATATGAATGTTCAAGAAGTGCAATCTGCAATGGAAAATAGCATAAGTACTAATAATGAACCTAGCTTGGGTGCTATAGAAAGTAATAAAAAATTAGATACTATGATTGGTCTTTTAGGACAACTAATACAAGTTGAAAATATGGCTGTAGGAACACAAAGCAGACAGTTGAAGGCAACAAAAGGACTAACTGGTAATATGTTGAGAGGTGTATAAATGAGTTGGAAGAAATATTTTACTCCCGTTCCAACTGCGGACAATAGAAATGGTGGATATTCACCATTTAGTTTGAAAGGCAACAACGGTGTAGGCCCTGCTGCTGCAAACTATTCCTCACACCTTCCAGACGTATATGTTGGATCACCTAATCGTATCGAACGTTACAATCAATACAACACAATGGACAGTGATTCAGAAGTGAATGCTGCACTAGACATCCTTGCAGAATTCTGCACACAAAAGAATAAACAAAACGATACACACTTCAACATAGACTTTAAAGGTAGTCCAACTAACAGTGAAATACAAGTTATTGGGCAGTATTTGCAGCAGTGGTGCAAACTAAACAAGTTTGAAACACGTATGTTTAGAACTATTCGTAATGCGTTTAAATATGGCGATCAGTTCTTTATTAGAGATCCTGAAACACAAAAATTGTTCCATGTTGATCCTAGTCAAGTTACAAAAATTATTGTAAATGAAAGCGAAGGCAAAAAGCCCGAGCAGTATGTTGTAAAAAATCTAAACTTTGCATTTGAAGCATTAGAAGCAACACCGCTTAACACACAAAATAGTTATGGTCCAGGTGGTACAAACGGTTATCAACAAGTCAAACAACAGGGTATGACAGGCGGTAATCATACACCAAGTGGTAATACCAGTAGATTTGCACAAGAACACGACGAAACTTATGTAGATGCTAATCACGTATTGCATTTGTCAATGAGTGAAGGACTTGATCAAAACTATCCATTTGGTAACAGTTTGCTCGAAAGTATTTTTAAAGTTTATAAGCAAAAGGAATTGCTTGAGGATGCGATTATCATCTATCGTGTCCAACGTGCGCCAGAGCGCAGAGTATTCTACGTTGATGTGGGTAACATGCCTTCACACCTTGCGATGCAGTTTGTGGAGAGAGTCAAAACGGAAATACACCAAAGACGAATCCCATCCAAGACAGGTGGTGGCACAAATGTCATAGACAGTTCATATAATCCACTGTCAATCAACGAAGACTACTTCTTTCCACAAACTGCTGAAGGACGTGGATCAAAAGTTGAAACTCTACCGGGCGGTACTAACCTAGGAGAGATTGATGACCTTAGATACTTTACTAATAAATTGGTACGTGGCTTACGCATACCTTCTAGTTATCTACCCACAGGCGCTGATGATGGCGCATCGCAGTATAATGATGGACGAGTAGGCACAGCATATATTCAAGAATTACGCTTTAACAAATATTGCGAACGTCTGCAAAGCATGGTTGAAGAAGAATTCAACAAAGAATTCAAATTGTTCTTGCAAAGCAAAGGTGCAAACGTAGATTTTAGTATGTTTGACTTGAGACTAACACCTCCACAAAACTTTGCAGCATACAGACAAGCAGAACTTGATAACAACAGAATCAGCACATTTACAGGCATGGCAGCTATACCATATATCTCAAATAGATTTGCACTAAAACGTTTCTTAGGACTTAGTGACGAAGAGATTGCTGAGAATGAACGTCTATGGCAAGAAGAAAATGATGAGAATCTAGTTGATCTAGTCGATGACGATATGGCAGGCGAAATGCGTGGCGCAGGACTAAGCGGTGCTGACCTTGCAGGAGACTTAGGCGGTATTGAAACTGACCTAGGCGGAGATGCAGGTGGCATCGACGGCGGCACAGGCGAAGGTGTGGACACAAACACAGAGACAGACTTAGGCGCTGATCTAGGCGGCGGCGACGAAACAGCACAAACTATATAAATACTAACATGATACTAAGAGAACTATATTACTTTAACAAAGAAACAATGGAGCCAGAAGAGGACGAAACATACGATCCTCAAGCAGATACCAGTGTGATTAAAGTTGATGACGATCGTAAAAGTCGTCTAACTCTTAAAGATATCAATCGTGCCCGCAAGGCAAGTGACGCCCATAGAGATCAAAAAGCAAAAGATCTAAACTATATCAGACAAATGTATGGATTAGCAGCACAGGCAGCACTTGGCGGAGTTTAATGGCAAGCAAAATAGCGTTTGTACTAGGTAACGGTACTAGTCGCAAAGACATTAATCATCATAATTTAAAAAGATATGGAACAGTGTATGGTTGTAATGCACTGTTTAGAGAGTTTGCACCTGATCATTTGGTATGCGTAGATACCAAAATGGTTACCGAAATAAATGATGCACAATATCAGCACAAACACAATGTTTGGAGTAATCGAAACAAACTCACAGAACGCACACCTGGTATTAAAATTATTGATCCTAACAAAGGTTGGAGCAGTGGACCAACAGCATTAATGATTGCAAGTCAGCATGGACATAAAGTAATCTATATAATGGGTTTTGATTATGTTGGTATTGGCGAACAACAAGAAAAAGTAAATAATATATACGCAGGCACAAAAAATTATAAAGGCATCAACGATAGAGCAACCTATTATGGAAACTGGCAAAGACAAACTATGATGTGTATAAATCAGTTTCCAAAGACTAAATACTATCGAATATTAAAGTCTATGAATGATTATATTCCTGATCATCTCAAAGATTTAACCAATTTATCGCATATCACAGTGGATGATTTTGCGAAAAATTTCCAATAATCGGTAAAATGGGCTGTTTTGACCCCATTTTACACGTATATTTTCTAAAAAGTGTAAATATAATAGACAGCCTTGACAATAAAGGAGAATGACATGACTGATCGCAACAAGTTTGAAGAAATGCTTGAGCGCCTCGTCAATGAAGACAGAGAAGGTGCAGAAGCATTATTCCACGAAATCGTGGTAGAAAAATCAAGAGATATTTACGAATCACTACTTGAAGATGAAGAAGTAGAAGAAACAACTGATGAAGAAGTTGATGAAGCTACAGATGAAGAAGTAGATGAATCAGAAGAAGACCTAGACGAAGCAACTGATGAAGAAGTTGATGAAGCATCAGACGAAGATCTAGATGAGTCAGACGAAGAGTTAGACGAAGCAGACGAAGAAGTAGATGAAAACTTTTTTGATATGGCAGAAGGTGACCCAGTAGACGACATGATGGGCGACATCGAAGACCCAGACATGGGCGGTGACGACATGGAACCAGAAATGGGTGACGACGACATGGGTATGGGCGACGAAGACGGTGACGTAGAAGATCGTGTTGCAGACCTAGAAGACGAGCTAGAAGCACTAAAAGCAGAATTCGAAGCTATGATGGGCGACGAAGAAGCAGGTGATGAAGAGCCAGCAGACGACATGCCAATGGACATGGACTCAGAAGAAGGCGACGATGACGAAGAAGCTGAAGAAGAAGCAATTGCTTTCGAAGACGAAGAAGTGGAAGAAGCAGCTGACGAAGAAGTAGAAGAGTCAAAAGCACCAAAGTCACAAACAGAAATTATGCGTGAATACACAGATAAAGTCACAGCAACAATGGGCGACAACGGCGCAAACACAAAATCAACAGTTGCAGGTAAAAACGATATGGGCGGAACAACAGCAAATATCGCAAAAGGCGGCGACGGCGGAGCAGGCGGAACAGCAGGCGGTCTAGCACAACCATCAACTAAAGAAGATAACGCAGGGAATGTAAATGTTCCAGGCGCAAAAGGTGCTACTAAAATGGCATCGCAACCCGGCCATGGTGCCGAGAAAAAAGGTAAGCCAGAAGCAGCTGACAAAGGCGCAGGCTCACCTTTAAATGGCGCTCCAAAAAGAGCAAAGTAAGGACTGATAGATGAATTTACTAAACGAACATCTGAGTTTCGACCAAGCTAGAATGGTTGTTGAGTCTGCCAACGATGGTAAAGACCTTTACATGAAAGGTATTTGCATTCAAGGCGGAGTACGCAACGCAAATCAGCGTGTTTATCCCGTTAACGAGATTGGCAGGGCTGTCACCACACTCAACGAACAAATTAGTGGTGGCTACTCAGTGTTAGGTGAAGTAGATCATCCAGATGGACTAAACATTAACTTAGACCGTGTAAGCCATATGATTACAGAAATGTGGATGGATGGCCCAAACGGTTACGGTAAATTAAAAATTCTACCAACTCCGATGGGACAATTAGTTAAAACAATGCTTGAAAGCAGTGTTAAACTAGGCGTTTCATCGAGAGGTAGTGGAAATGTAAGCGAAAGCGGTAACGGTGAAGTATCAGATTTTGAAATTATCACTGTAGACGTTGTGGCGCAACCAAGTGCGCCAGGCGCATACCCAACACCGATATACGAACATCTTATGAATAGCAGAGGCGGTTATAGGGCGTTCCAAACATCAAGGGAAGTTCAAGGCGATAAAAAGGCACAAAAATACTTAAAAGAGAGTCTATTAGATATAATAGACAAACTCCGCTAACTAGGAGAGGATACAAAATGTTAGATGCACTAAAATCACTCTTCGAAAATTCAGCACTATCAGAAGAAGTGCGCTCAGAACTAGAAGAAGCATGGAACGCAAAGGTGAAAGAAAATCGCCTACAAGCGACTGCGGAACTACGTGAAGAATTTGCTAAAAAGTATGAGCATGATAAAACAACAATGGTTGAAGCCATTGATGCTATGATGACAGAAAAACTTAGCGAAGAAATTGCAGAATTCCAAGAAGATCGCAAGCAACTAGCAGAAGCAAAAGCTAAATTTGCTATTGCACAGCGTAAAAATGCAAATCTAATGAAATCATTTGTTAGTGAAACACTAGCAAAAGAAATCAAAGAACTACACTCAGATCAAAAAGCAATGGCTGACAAGTTTGTTGCACTAGAAGAGTTTGTAGTTGAGTCACTTGCAAAAGAAATTGCAGAGTTTTACGAAGACAAAAAAGATCTTGCCGAAACAAAAGTACGTCTTGTACGTGAAGGCAAAGCTCATGTTGATAAAGTTAAACAAGACTTTATTAAGAAAAGTGCAGCGTTGGTATCAGAAACAGTTGCTAAAGGTCTTAAAAAAGAGATCTCAGCACTTAAAGAAGATATCGATCAAGCACGTGAAAATGATTTTGGACGCAAACTATTCGAAGCATTTGCAAACGAATATCAACACTCATATCTAAACGAGAAGAGTGAAACTTCAAAACTTCTAAAAGTTGTTGGTGCTAAAGACAAACAACTAGCAGAAGCAAGAGAAGCAGCGTCTAAAGCAATCAAACTTGCAGAAGCACAAGCACATCAAAATAAAATGATCACTGAAAGTGCAAAACGCAAAGACACAATTAGCGATATGGTTGCGCCACTAAGCAAAGACCAGCGTGAAATTATGGTAGACTTACTGGAATCAGTTCAAACAGACAGACTACGTTCTGCGTTTGACAAATACCTACCGGCAGTTATTGACGGTAAAGGTCCAGCGAAGCAAAAGGCAGTATTAGCAGAGGCAAAAGAAGTAACAGGCAACAGAACCCAATCAAATGACATCAAAGCAGACGTAGATCACAATGTAGTTGATTTAAAACGTCTTGCTGGACTATAAAGAGGAGAAACCAATGTCAGAACTATTAGAAAGTCGCTGGCACGATACAAAAAGCGCACTTCTTGAAGGCCTACAAGGCAATAAGAAAGCAGTAATGGCTTCAACGCTAGAAAATACTCGCAAGTATTTGGCTGAAACTGCAACTGCTGGTGCTACATCTGCCGGTAACATCGCAACACTTAACCGTGTGATCCTTCCAGTGATCAGACGTGTTATGCCAACAGTTATTGCAAACGAACTAGTTGGTGTACAACCAATGACTGGTCCAGTTGGTCAGATTCACACATTGCGTGTTCGCTACAGCGACACAGCAGGCTCAGGCGCATCAGGCGCAGTAGCTGGTGAAGAAGCACTATCACCATTCAAAATCGCAGAAGCATATTCAGGTAATGCTACAACAGCAAAAGCTGACGCAACTGCGGCACTTGAAGGTGAAGCTGGAAACAGACTAAGCATCCAGATCTTGAAACAGACTGTAGAAGCGAAAACACGTAAGCTATCAGCACGTTGGACCTTTGAAGCTGCTCAAGACGCTCAGTCACAGCACGGTATTGACGTTGAAGCAGAAATTATGGCTGCTTTGGCTCAAGAAATCACAGCAGAGATCGACCAAGAGGTCCTAGCATCTCTAACAACACTAGCTGGTACAGCATCAGATACATACAATCAAGCTGCTGTTTCAGGTACTGCAACATTCGTAGGTGACGAACATGCTGCTCTAGCAGTTCTAGTCAACCGTGCAGCAAACAGAATCGCTCAGCGTACTCGCCGCGGTGCTGGTAACTGGGCAGTTGTTTCACCAACAACATTGACAATCCTACAATCTGCAACAACTTCTGCATTTGCACGTACAACAGAAGGCACATTTGAAGCACCAACAAACACAAAAATGGTTGGTACATTGAATGGCGCAATGAAAGTGTATGTAAACACATATGCAGCAAACGACGACATCCTAGTTGGATACAAAGGTACAAGCGAGTCAGACGCAGCAGCGTTCTACTGCCCATACATCCCACTAATGTCTTCAGGTGTTGTTCTTGATCCATCAACATTCGAACCAACAGTATCATTTATGACACGTTATGGTTATGTTGAGCTATCAAACACAGCATCGTCTCTAGGTAACGCAGCCGACTACTTGGCGCTAATCGACCTACAGACAAATGCAGCAAACCTAAGCTTCTCATAAGTTTTAGTTTAAACAGTTTTAAAATAGGCCCTACGGGGCCTATTTTTATGATAACTACATTATGGACATAAGTGTAGAAAAAACTCCAAAACAAAAATTAAGTCAATATGCAGTTGACACAGCAACTAGTGTAAGTATTACACATTTGCCTAAAACCGATTTGTCTCGTATTAAAGATGCTGCAATTGAACTAAATCAACAAGCAGGTAGTGCAAAAGCAGTTGCGCATATTGCAGCACGTAATTTACAAAGTGAAAGTGAATTACACGAAAACTGTATTGCAATGCGTAAAGCAGGTATTGACAAAGTTTTGTTAATTGGCGGTAGCACATACGAAGGCAAAGTGTATCAAACTTTTTATGAAGTAAAAGATGCAATAGAAGATTATGGATTTGATATGTACTGCGGTGTATATCCTCAAGCAGAAACATATGCAAATATGGCTTTTACAAAATACATGCACTTCAAAGGCGGTATAAGTCAATTATGTTTTAATCCAAGATTATTAAACCAATGGGAAAAGAAAACACGTTTTGGCATAGCAACTAATTGCACACTAGAAGGACTTTGGAAGTATGCAAAGTTATGCGGACTTACTGATAGCGTGTCGTATGCTGTAGGCAATTTACGAGGTTTAACTTATGTTAATACAAAAGGATTTAACACTGTAAAGTTTGTTAGAGATTTAAGAAATAATCCCATACACTTGTATAACTTTGGCAAGTTAGATCAAACACTATTACAACTGGAGATGATGTAATGATAGTCACAGGACAAGTTTATAAATTTATTGGTATTCACGGATTAATACGTCCCGACGAATGGGGACAAAATAGGACTGATGTTTTGTTCAGAAAAAAAGAACATAATTTGAAATTGGGCGATAGAGTTGAATACGAACCAGTAGAAAAAAATGGCAGAAAACATGCAGAAAATTTAAAAAAAGTTGAATAAAGAGGTTGACTTTTATTTTGTATATGCTATATTAAGTACATAACAAAGACGACGGTCCGAGTTAGATAGTGCAAGGAAACGATGCTTCACATAGGCATTAACTTGACTCACACGCTATGGTGGCGCTGTAAGACCTTGGAGACAAGGCGTTGCAGAGAAAGTAGAACTAACCATTCTATTGTGAGGTTGTGCTAGTTATGTAGACAGGATATGTCACGGCACTTGTAGGTAATCCTTAGTCCTACCTATCACATTAATAGAGAAAGGTCTGCAACATAATTGCAGGCCTTTTTTTACGGACATTATAACCCATTTTATTTAATTTGATAAATACTATTGTCATAGAGAGAACCTCTAGATGAGGACTTATGCGGAAGACCAACCGCGTATTACTTAGAACGTAACAAAGGAGAAACAAATGGGACGTCCAGTAAATAAAAGAAATTTCGGAGATCCGGCTGACGCAACGAATATCACAGTACGTGCATATGTTGGCGGCGGTATTGACGAGCAAGCATACATTGTAGACCAAAGAGGAACAAACAAGTTCACAGTGTCAAACAACGGTGCTACAGCAACAGCAGTTTGCCGTTTGGTTAACAAAGCAACTGATAGTGTAGCAGCAGGCGAAATGGTTATCGAAGGTTTTGATGCCGGCGGAGTGCGCAGAGTTATCAAAAAACTATTCAACAGAACAGCAGTAGATTTTGATAGCAATCGTTACACTTGGGATTTAGAAGACGATTCAACCGATACAGTTTTACGTTTAACAGCTATTTAAGGAGCACTTAGATGGCTGAACGTTTCAATCGTATAGGTGCAGACAAATACACAATCGAAGTCAATGACGCTGGAGAAATCGTTTTTGACACAGGTAATGCTGTAGGTAAAGTTACTGTAAAAGGTGACTTAGATGTATTAGGTGTAACAACAACTGTTGAATCAACAGAAGTTGCTATTGGTGACAAAACGTTCACAATAAACAAAAACGAAACTGTAGGTGGTATTAAAGATCTATTAGATGGATATAATCGCGGTGCTGGTATTATTATCAGTAGAGGTCCTGGAGAACTAGTAGATGCTAGAATCTTTTATGATGAAGACCTTGACGGTTTTGATTCAGGCGGTGTAGATCCAGGAGCATTTTACTTTGGTTTAGGAAATGGCGAATACAAAGGTATTCATACAAGTAGTATTATCACTGATACAAACGAAGACTTGTACTTAATTGGACAAGGCACAGGTACTGTAACAGTTACAGGTGTAACCAATTATGAAAGACAAGTTTTCCTTTACGATAATCCAACTGATTTGCTTGATTTAGAAATCAACTTTAGTGCAGGTCCTGTGCAAGCAGGTAAAAATGATGCATTGGTTAGTGCAAAGAGTTTGGTAGAATATGTTGATAGTTATCATACAAATTTCTTCCAACCTAAGATTGCTAAAGATGACAGTAGTGTAGAAATTTTTGATGCTGATATCGACGGCGGAGATACAAAAGTTGTTATTACACTTGATGGTGTAAATTACACAAACTTTTATGATACCAGAGTTGAAATTGGTAACTTGAGATTTATTTCTGATCCAGGTGATGTTGGTGTTATTACAAGTAATGGTATTAATACTGCAATTAGACTTAGAGGTAGCGGCACCGGTCAAGTTGAAATTGATGGTTATCAAAACTTTTTGTTAGAATCAGACCCTGCAGATCCACCCTCAGAAGGTATCACACTTTACAGTAAAGCCTTAGGCGATGGCGGAACTGGATTGTATTTTACAAACCAAGACGGAACACAAGACGAATTTGTAAGCAGAAACAAAGCTCTGCTTTATAGTATAATTTTTTAAGGAATAAAGATGGCAATAGTAAATGCAACAATAGCAACAACTGACACAACGTTACTCACTGTTCCTGCTGGCAAAAAATATGCACTAACAACACTACTAATTTGCAACAATGGTGTAAATGATGGAAGTGGAGTAAATGATACGCAAGTAGATGTGCATGTTATACCCGATGGTCAATCTAAATCAGATGCAAATCGTATTATCAATGATTTACCAATTGATAGTGCAGATACATTTACGTTTTCAACTGAAAGATTGATTTTAGAAGAAGGCGACACAGTCGTATGTGTAGGTGGATCACCTACAGTTTTATCAGCAACATTGAGTTTTTTGGAAGTTTAAATGAGTTTTATAAAGAGACAGTCATTACATCAAAGGAAAGTAGGAGACAATACTTTTATATTGACCGCAGATGGCAATATAGAAATGAATCTCGACGAAGGCAAACAATTTAGAATTGACGCAGACGTTGTTGTTGATGGTAGTACATCAGGTCCAAAGACACAGAACATTTATTATGTTACTGAAGAAGGCAGTGATAACAATGACGGCCGAAGTCAAGATGCTAACGGAGCGTTTGCTAGTATTAAAAAAGCAGCAGAAGTAGCACCTGAAGGTAGTTTAATTGTTGTTGCACCTGGTGATTACGTTGAAGATAACCCTATTACACTTAGAGACTTTGTGACTGTTTCAGGACAAGGCGAATTACGTAACACAAGAATTTTTCCTAAGAACAATACAGATGATTTGTTCTTTATGGGCAACGGTTGTTATCTATTCCAAATGACATTTAGAGGACTACGTTATCCGGGTTGGTGTGCAAGAATCCGTCCAGGCGCACTTGTTACAACATCACCGTACGTACAAAACTGTACTAACATGAACGGTCCTTGGTTGAATGACGGTACTGAATTTACACCATTTGAAACAGTTCAAATTGAAGGTATCGAACCAGGTGCAAGACCTTTACAAGTTGCAGACTATCCAGATCTTCCTGTTGAAAAACAAGTTAATCTAACAGGCGGAGGCGGCGGCATACTTGTTGATGGCGACGAGTATGATCCTGCATCACTTGTATTCTCATTTGTTGCAGACGCATTTACACAGATTTCACAAGGTGGTATTGGCTTCCACATTACAAACTTTGGTTATACACAGATTGTTAGTTGCTTCTCAGTTTTCTGTAGCGTAGGTTTCCTAACTACCAAAGGTGGTTACCTAAGTATTTCAAACTCAGTTAGTGACTTTGGTACAGAAGGTGTTGTAGCAGATGGCTTCTATCCAATTGCATACACTGAAGCTGTTCCAACACAAGATTATTTCTCAAAAGTAGCAAGTGTTACTATGGATTTTCCGGGTATTGGTTATACCAGCGCACCAACTGTTACATTTGATCCACCACTTGGTGCAGGCGGTGTAACTGCACAAGGTACTGCACAAATTGACATCACAACAGGAACAGTTAGTGCTGTCACTATTGACAATCAAGGTAGTGGATATACCGAAATTCCACAGGTTAGATTCACTGGCGGCGGTGCAAGTGTTGATGCTACTGCTGATGTTAATCTATCAACTAATAGCAGTATTGAACTTGCAAGTTTGAGAGACAAACCGCAAACTGGTAGTATTATCAAATTTGAAGGCGACGAAACATATTATTACATCACTGCTAACGAAATTACAGAAAATCCTTTTACATATAATGTTGAAACCTGTAAAAGAGACGTGCGCAGAATTATTGATGCTGTAACTAGTGATATTGTGTTTGGCACATATTATCAAAGTACAGCCGCAGCAACAAGCTATTTGCGTAGCACAAGTAGAAAAGTTATTTTAGATCAGTTGGCTCCTACTATTTACGGTATTGAAGCAACACGAGACGAAATGAAAGCATTAACTACAAATCTTGCTCTCAAAGAAGAAATTGATCAAAGATTTGCAGTTATTGTTGATACATTAAACGCAGGCGACAGTAGTGCTACAGAATATTTAGGTAGTGACTACGCTGCTACACTTAACGATTTAACCACAATTGACGGCGAAGTAATCGAAGCAAAAGACAATATTTTAGCCAATAGAGATTTTATTATCGAAGAGTTAAGTGCATACATCAATGATCAATTTACAGAATTAAGTTACAATCAAGCACAATATACAGAAGATTTGACACAATTATTAACAGAAATGTCATACTATATTGCGCACGGAGGAACACACAACGTTGTACGTCAAGCACAAGAATTTAGATACAGACCTCGCTTTAGAGACATGTTGTTATCTAGTTTTGAATATCTTAGAACACAATTTAAAAATCTAAGTTTTGTTGCAGCAAACGGTCCTGCTCAAGCGGCAGTTGATGAAACAATAAACACATTAAAAAACGTTGTTGATGACGGCGATAGTACAGGTATTGTTAGTCTATATCCTACACATAGCGGATTTACTCAAAACGGTGTTGATGCAAAAAATCAATTGCAAGCAAACAAAGATTTTATAATTGCAGACTGGGTTGCATACGTTGATTTAAACGGTGGCACAATAGAATATGATCAAGCTGAATGGGAAGATTATGTTAGTAATCTAGTTGATGCGCTATCATATGATATACTTTATGGCGGCAACACTGCTACAGTACAAGAAACAAAATATATATTCAATGCGGTAACATGGAGTGGCTTTACAACTGCACAAATTGCAATTATTGAAGATGCATTTGCAAGAGTAAGATTTATTGTACAACGTATTGTTAGAGGATTTACTGTTACAGCAACCACAGGAAATGTGGAATCACAAGATTTTTCAAGTGGTACAGCCACACAAGTTGAAGCTAGTGAATTAGATGCATTGATTCAAAACTTAGAGTTAATTATTAATGAACAAACATTAACAAATCTAGCAACCAAAAGATATCCAGACATTAGCGATGAACCAATTCCACAAGTTGATGCAGCCAATCAAGTGCTTTCACAAGTACCAAACTACATACAAGATGCTATTGACTACAACAAAGCAAATAATCCTACCTTAACCTATGATGTTGAAAAATGTAAGCGTGATGTAGGTTATATAGTTGATGCCGTTTATCGAGATGCACTAGTTGATACAAACCATCACAGTATTACAGCGGCATTAAGTTATAGCAGAGCAAACGTTGCTTACCTAAATACAGAGCAAAGACCAGCAACTATCATTGCATTGAGACACGCTGGCGATCTTGCAGTAGCAGCATCAAATGGAAGTGCAATATTCCAAACAAAAGTTACTAACTTATTTGAAGACATCTTTAACATAATTGAATTTGATCAACAACCAAGTGAAGGTAATTTGTATCCTACACCGGGTCCTGCAAGCACAGAATTAATTAATGCTCATGCACAAGTTGTTGCAAACAGAGCGTTCTTACAAGAGGATGTTGTAGCATATATCAACAACAATAACTTCACATATGACCAAGCCAAGTGTGAAAGAGACACAGGTATCATTATCGACGGTGCTGGTTATGATGCACTACTCGGCACCAACTATAATGCAGTTACAAACGGTTTAGCGTATCAACGTGCAAATAGCGCAAAAGTTATTGCAGATCAATTAGCAGAAACTGCCGCAGCATTATCTTATGCAAAAGGCGAAGCAAGCATTGCAACAGTAGGAGATACTGCAACACAGACAGCAGTTGAAGCAAACTTTGATGAAGTAATTGATATTTTAAATAATGGTGTGGTTAGCACGGATACAGCAGCTGATCCTTTGACATTTACTAATCCAACTGGTGCAACAGCAGCAACTATTGCAGCAAAAGATCAATTGCAAGCCAACAGAGATTTCTTAGCAGCAGAAGCAGTATCGTTTATACAGAACAACTATCAAAACTTCTCATACAATAGAGACAAGTGTGAGCGTGATATTGGTTTGATAATGGATGCAGTTGCACTTGACCTTACTTTAGGAACAAATTACAACAGTGTAACAGCAGGCTTAGCATATCAAAGAGCAAGTAATGCTAATTTACAAGATAATCAATTAATTCAGACAAGTGCGTCTTTGAGAGAACTTAAAAAGCAACTTGTGCTTTTAGGACTAACAGATGTAGTTGAACCACTTGTTAATGCTTCGGTTGACGAAGTTATTGATATCTTAGAAAACGGTAATCTAAGCACAGACGATGCAGCAGATCCATTGTTATTTCCAACACCCGGTGTACTACCAACAACAAATGCTGTAGAAGCTAAAAATCAATTGATTGCAAATAAAAACTTTATTATATCAGAAGTGATTGCTTGGATTGCGGTAAACTTCCCAAGTTTATCATATGATAGTGCAAAATGTGAGCGTGATGTTGGTTATATCGTTGATGCATTATGCCATGACATTTTGTATGGTGGTAACAGTGCAACAATTACAGTAGCCAACAGTTATTTTGTAGATGGTGTTAGCCAACTAGGTTCGCCTAGTGAAGAAGCAGCTACAGCTGGTGCATATGATAGACTTAGAGATATCGTAGGAGATATCCTAATCGAACAGCCTGTTGTAAAATCTGCAGGCAATGGCGCATTCCAAGATACAAGCGGCACTCCAGCAAGCTCAACAGAAGCTGACGATGCTGAAGGATTAGTTGATATTATTACACAAGTAATTGCAAACGGTAATTTAGACAATTTACCAGCAACACAACTTCCTAATATCACTTATGCATCACAGGAAAAAATCCAAGGCTACAACACAATTAAGGGCAACAAAGAGCTAGTACAAACCAACATCAGTATCTTTATTGCTAACAATTTCCAATCGTTTGAATACGATGAAGCTAAGTGTCGTAGAGATGTTGGCATTATGATAGAGGCAGTTGCGTATGATGGTGCTATTGGTACAAACTATAATAGTGTTACAGCAGGATTAGCATACCAAAGAGCAAATAGTGGTTATGTTTTAAGTGATCAAAACTTGCAAACTGTTCTTGCTATAAAATACTTGCGTGATCAAATTATTGAACAAATGTTCCGTTTATCAAGTTTATTTGTTAATAGAGTTAGAGCAGGCTTTAACGAAATTATTGATATTATTGAAAACGGTGAAACCAGCACAGACACAGCCGCAGATACGATTGTTTATCCAGATAGTGGTATAAATGCTAACAAACCTGTTGCTGTAGAACATTTGCAAGCAAACAGAGACTTCATTGCAGCAGAAACAACAGCATTTGTTACAAACAATTATCTTTCACTGGTATTTGATGAAGACAAGTGTGCTAGAGACGTAAAGTATATTGTTGATGCTATTGCATACGACTTGCTATATCCAGGTAACTTGGCAACTAAACAAGCTGCTGAAAGCTATTTTGTAGGCACAACAAGTCAATTAGGTGCAGGACAACAAGCGGCAACAGTGGCAGCGTATCAAGAACTTGCAAATGTTTTATCAGACGTTATCCAAGGTACTCCACACTCAACACTTGAACAGGTTACAGTTGTGCAAGATACAACTAGACCAAGTGCAGGTGCTATTGAAGCAGGTGTTGCAGACAACTTAATACAAATTGTAGAAGATGTTATTAATGCAGGCAACTTAGATGGACTACCTGCAGATATTGACACAGATATTTCTTGGACAAGTTCAACTTTACAAAATGACTTCACAAGTTTAACAAACAACACAGGTTACTTCCAAAACCTAGTAATTGACTATATTAACTTTACCTTCACAAGAACATTTGAATTTAACGCAACTAAGTGTAATAGAGACACAAAATATATTGTAGATGCATTAACTTATGATATTCTTTATGGTGGTAATGCAGCAACATACTCAGCTGCACAAAGTTATTATGTTGGCACTGCAAGTCAAGTTAGCGGACAACAAACAGAAACAGCACAAGCATTAGGATGGGTTAAAACATTACTAGGAGATGTGCTATTAGACGTTGTTGTAGCAGATCCTGAGCAAACAGTCGAAACTCAAGATACAACAGCAGGTGCAGCAAGTGCAACTGAAGTAACTAGAGCAGAAACATTACTACAAATTATACAGGATGTAATTGAAAATGGTAGCGATCAGTTGCCAAGCAGTATTACATATCCAGATACAACTTGGGCAAGTGCAGGAGCACAGGCAGCAATTGATAATTTACAAGCTCAAAAATCAACTATTGTAGATGGCACAATAACATTCTTAGAAACAACTTACAATGCATTCTCATATGATCAAGACAAGTGTAAAGAAGACACAGGACAGATTATTGATGCTATAGTTTATGATTTGCTTTACACAGGTAATATTGCAACATTGATTGCAACAAGAGCATACTTCTTAGGAACTACTAATTATCTGCCAAATGAACAAAAAGATATCACAGTAGATGCATACACACACTTACAAGATGTGGTAGAAGATTGTATTCAAGGTATTGCTGTAACACCGCAGCCAGGCAACACCGAAAGCCAAGTACTAAGCGGCGATTATGGTACAAGTGTTGAAAGTACAATTGCAGTTGATTTGATTGGTATTGTAAAAGATGCAGTAGATAATCAAACACTAGTTGGTACTCCAGGCGAAATTGAAGCAGATTACAGTTGGCTTCCAGCATCAACTAAATCAGCAGCAGCAGGTTTGCTATCACAAAAAGCAAATATCCAACAAGGTACAATTGACTACATCAACGAAAGTATTTTAGGATTTGAATACAACATAGACAAGTGTAAGCGTGATACAGGATATATTATTGATGCAGTAATTTATGATATCATGTACGGTGGTAACAAACAATCACGTAGAGCAGGACTTGCATATTACAGCGGAGCAATCTTAAACAATCTAAGTGGTACAAATTATCCAAATCAAAGTGACTTAACTGCATATAGCTATTATTATCTCGGCACAATTATGAAACAAATTGCAGCCAATGATCCTGTAACTAAGAGTTATGCAAACTTTGAAAACCAAGTATTCTTAACAAATGATGATGCTTCTAGCACAGTTGGCGATAATATCAAACTACTAGTTGATAGAATTGCACTAAGCGTATTAGAAAACACAACAACAGGTTGGCATGAAGTTCCTCACAATCACGAATTAGGAAGCGCAGTTTATCATAGTGAAAGAAACATTATACTAGGTAATCAAGAAGCGATTGTTACATCAGCAATTGATGATCTAAATGCAGAATTTGGTGGTACAGCGGAAATTACTATCTTCCCAGGACTAACAAGTGTTACAACTGATAAGAAAGCAGCTCTGTACAATGTGAGTACAATTAGTACATCAGGTCATGCCTTTGAATATGTGGGTGCAGGTGTTGATTACAATGCACTTCCGTTCTTTGGCGGTACAGCAATACCAGAACAAGAGATTATCGAACGTAATCAAGGTAGAGTGTTTGCTGGTGGTACAGTGGACCAAATTGGTAACTTTAGAGTTGGTAACTTCTTTGGTGTTAATGCTCTAACAGGTGCTATTACACTGAATGCTAATGAAATTGACTTGTCAGGTCTAACCAGTGTTGGTCCATTTATTAGAGACGGCGTACCAGTTGGTGTTGAACTAAAAGAGGTTAGTGACAACGCAAACTTGGTATCAAGTATTGGTACTCAAGACTTCAATACTGCTCCAACACAGAAAGCAGTTGCAACTTATGTTGAAAACAGATACCTAAACAAACTTACAGGCGGCACTGTAAATGGTAACACAACATTTGACATTGACGTAACAGTTGATGGAACACTAATACTAACAAATAACGATCTTGAAGTACAGTATGGTGGTACAGGTGTAAGTGAATTTACTGAAGATGGTATTTTGTATGGTAATGCAGACAGTCCAGTACAAGTCACTGATGCAGCAGGAACTAGCGATGCAAGCGTCAGTTATCAAGTACTAACAGTAACAAGTGACAGTGACGCAACTCCAGTTTGGACTGATACACTAGACGGTGGTAGCTTTTAATTAAGCTACTACTTTTTCTCCTATGATAAATACTTTAAGCAATTTCTATTGCTTTAATTGGGCGTCTATATAGACTTGACCCGTACCTAAATAGGAGGCAGCCTTAATGGCAACAAGAATTAAACATAAACGTAGTGCGGTCGCGGGTAAGCAACCGATAGTATCTCAACTAGAATCAGGCGAATTAGCAATCAACACAGCAGATGGTAAAATCTTCCTACTGCGTGATGATAACACTGTACAAGATGTTACAAGAAGAATTTTTGATAACGATACCGAGATTGCTATTACTGATAAAGGTGATAGTGCCGCAGCAGAAATTAATATTAGAGTAAATGAACAAGACACTGCTCAATTTACAGCAGCAGGTATGAACTTGTTTAATGACTTAGATATTGAAGATGCAAAAACACTAACGTTTAAAGAACTTACAGCATCAGGTGATGACGGTGTGGCAATTAAAGCACCAGACACACTAGATGCAGGGTACAACTTGACATTGCCTCCGTCACAAGGTACCGTAGGTCAAATCTTAGCGACAGATGGCAATGGTCAATTATTCTTCCAAGACTCGGATATCTTTGGTGGTAACGTGGTTTATGTTTCACAAGAACAAGGTGATGATGATAACGATGGACAGAGTGCTCCGGTTAAAACTGTTAAAAGAGCCTGTCAAATTGCTTCTGGACTAGTTTACAACAGTGATGGCACAATTAACTTTAAACGTGTAAACATCAAAGTTGCGGTTGGTGACTATACAGAAGACAACCCAGTTATTGTTCCAGATAACACAGTTATCAAAGGCGACGGTTTGCGTGGTTGTATTATTCGTCCTGCAAACGCTAACTTGGATATTCTACGTGTTCGTAACGCATGTTACTTTGGTGAATTTACTTTCCGTGACGGCGTTGATGACAACTTTATTCCAACTATTACAGCTGACTACGCAGTGGCATTTGATGATCCGTTCGATCCAATTATTACAGACAGAGCTGATTACACAAACTTACCTAACACAAGACCAACTATTGTTACTTCACCATATATTCAGAACGCTTCGATCATTTCGTTCTTAGGTATGAACGGTGCTAAGATTGATGGTAGTAAAGTTGAATCTCCCAACGTTCCGACATACGGTATTGAGGCTGAGAATCCAGTTGTTGGTGCGATACCTGAACAAGGTAAATCAATGGTTGCTAACGCCTTTACTATTCTATCATTTGGTGGTACAGCGTGGCGACTAACCAACGATGCTTATGCACAGATCGTGTCTTGTTTTGAAATCTTCCTGCTCAACGGTGTTTATTGTCAGTCAGGCGGATATTGTTCAATTACCAACTCTGCTACAAACTTTGGTTTGTATGCTCTGCGAAGTTCAGGTTTCTCTCCAAAAGCATTTGCGTTTGACAGAAGTTTTGTTACAGCAACAGGTATTTCTGATGGTAAACAAACAATCAGTATTGTAGGTATCAATCGTGATGCACCTGTTGAAGAATTTGTTTTACGTTTTAGAGAACCAGATTATAAAACAGCACACGACTTGTTAATTTCTAACAAGGACTTGATTGCCGCCGACACAGTAACTTGGATCAACGCACAAATCAGTGCAGCAACTCCAAGCATATGGGCAGGCTTTACTTACAACGAAGACAAGTGTCGTAGAGATACTAGAGACTTGCTAGATGCAATTAGATACGATATCATCTTCAACTCAAACTATAGAACAGTGAGTGCTGCACTACGTTACTTCAGCGGAAGTTTTGATACTGATACTTTTGCTGCACAGAAAGATCAGCACATTGCAGCATTTGGTCAAGCAAAAACACTCACAGCAAACTATCTAAGTGATGCAACTGCAACAAGTAGATCAAATGCACTGTGGGATGAAATTATTGACATTATCACAAATGGTGATGCAAATACTGTACCAGGTGATGCAGTAGCAGATGCTTACACTAGACCAATTCCAACAGGCGGCACAGGAAACGCAAGCGATTCTGGTTATGCAAATGCAGTAACACAATTGTTGAACAACAAACTGTTTATACAAAAAGAAATCACTGCTTGGATTGGAACACAAGTTGGTGCAGGTATCGATCCGTTTAGCACAGGTTTTGTTTACAACGAAGACAAATGTGAAAGAGACACAGGATTAATTGTTGATGCACTTGTATATGATTTAACATATGGTGGTAACTTACAAACTACAATTGCAGCACTTGCATACTTTGTAGATGGAGTGCAACAATACGGTGCCGGACAGTTAGAAGAAACTGTTGCTGCATATGAAAGATTAAAAACAGTTATCCAAGAAGTAATTTTAACAACACCTGTTAGTGTTAGCTCTGGTAACCCTGAAACACAAAACGTTGCAGCATCAGCAGGTAGCACAGATGCCAGCGATGACGCAGGCGATAGAGTACAAGAAATTATAGATTATATTCAAAGCGAAGGTGCAACTGCACCTACAAGGATCGAGCCCGACTTAACTTGGGTTAACAGTAATGCAGAATATAGTGCTTACAACGAACTTGACGAAGAAGGTCGTATCAACATTGCACAAAACGTTACACAATATATCAATGAACAAATTCAAGCAAACATTTGGTATGGATTTACATATGATGAGTCTAAATGTAATAGAGACACACAACTTATTGTTGAAGCTGTTGCAAAAGACACATGGGACACAGGTAACAGATATTCACGTAGTGCTGGCCTAGCATATTACACACGTAACTTGCAGGACAGTACACAACTTACAATTAGTGGACAAGAATTGCAAACTATAGCTGCAATTGATCAAGCAAAAGTAGAAGCACTGACATATATTTCAAGTTTGAGTGCTGCTACACAAGATTTTGCTGGATCACGTTTTGATATTGTAACTACAATTATTAATGATCCATTGGACTTGCCAGATCCAACTGAAGTTAGTTCAGAAGGTGATATTACAAACGACTTTAAAACAACACCAACTGAAACTACATTTGATGGTGTAACAGCAGTAAATGCAGCTACAGATATTATTACAATTATAGGACATGGATTCACAAATGGACAAAAAGTTATCTATGATCCAAATGGCAATACGCCAATTCAAGGTTTAGATCCTGAACAACAATATTATATTAATTTGATCAGTGAAGATGAATTTAGATTAGCTTTTGACGACAGCTTAGATTTTGGTGTTAATATTATCGGTACAAGCACAGGAACACATAAATTCTTATCAGGTGTTATTGAATTTTATGTTGAAGAAATATTAAGCAGTCATACAACATATCAACAACTAGAATTAGAATCTGGATCAGAAGGATTTGAGTTTGTTCCTGGTAGAGCTATTACAGGCACTACAGGCGCACAAAACAACAGTGCTATTGTTCACAGTTGGGAACCAAGAGACAGATTACTAGTTGTGAGTATCGAAGAAGTTGCTGTTGGACAGAGCTTGCTACGTATTCAATTTGATGAAACAAGTACAATTGATTCAGACCACGCAAGTGTACCAAACACAACTATCGGTGTTAATGAAGCAATTTCTCGTACAAACTTAGGTACTGCAACATTTAGTGTTACAGCTACAGACGGTAGTAGCAGTCTATCTAATTTAATTAACTTGCCTGAGAACCAGTGTTGGTTCCACCGACCATCGGTTGTTAACTCATCTGCACACACTTGGGAATATGCAGGTTCGGGTACAGACTATAACGCTCTACCACAGAACGGCGGTAACACAAGAGCAGAATACGAACAGTTTGAAGAACTGCCAGGTCGTGTGTATTCATCAGGTACAAACGAACTTGGTGACTTTAAAGTTGGTGACTTTATTACAGCGTTTAACAGAACTGGTAACATTACATTTAGAAACAAAGTTCAGGTGGACGAACTTGATGCGTTGAGACTGAGCTTGTCAGATGTTGCTATTGAAGAAATTTCAACTAGTGTGAACTTAGGTGACGATGAAATCGGCGGTCCAAGCGATGCCAGACTTCCAACACAGTTATCGGTTAGAAGTTTCATTAGTAACAGACTAGGTGGCTTTGTTGACAAAACTGTGAGTACTGCGGCTGTTCCAGGTGCTATTGTTCAGTTGAACACAAACGGTCAGTTGAACGCAGACTTGATTCCTGCTACTAGACAGTTTACAAACACAAACACAGATGGTTATCAATCACGACTAGAACAAGTTGATGATATTCCTCCAATTGATTTGAAAGCTGGTGACATTGCTACAGAAAACTATGAGCAAGTTGAACTTACACTAACAGGTAACATCACAGCAAATGATGGCGATGTTATTACGCAGCCAGGTGTTGCAGATGCTATTGGTTATGCTAAAGGTAACTATATTGCAAGTGGTAACCTTCTTGTTGTTACCATTGGCGGTGAATGGAACGATGAAGACGACAGCGTTGGCGATCCTTGGGAAGTTAGTGCAGGTAGTTTGTTTGTTGAAGGTGTAGATTCAGGTGCAACAATTGCATCAAAAGGTCCAAGCACAGAAATTATCGACAACTGGTTCCTACGTAGTTCAAACTCAAGCCAGTTCTTGAATTTGGATCCAACTGATGATTACACATTTACTAGTGTTAATATTACAACTATAGAACGTAATAGCGATGTCGCAACAGTGACTACTGATGTGGCACACAATTTACAAGTTGCCAACAACGTTAACATTATTTGTAGTGATGAATCTTACAACGAAAACGGTTTGGTTTTAAGTGTTCCAAGTAGCACAACATTTACATATGCAAACGTTGACAGTGCTGATCCAACAAAAGCCAGCGCAGCAGCTACAGGTACAGTGCGTACTATTGTTACAAGTGCTGACGGTGGTGCCCAAGGTGCTGTTACAGAATACGTAGAAGGTATTGCGGAAAACTTGGACAATGCTAACCTTGTAAATGGTAGTGGCTATACTCCATTGCTTGCAACAAAAACATACGAGGCAGTACCTTTCCAAGCAAAAACAGGTAGCGGTACAGGAGCCAAAGGTAACATCACTATTACTGCTGGACAAATCACAGACGTTGATATTACAAGAGGTGGTAGCGGATACGAAGTAGGCGACTTGTTAGAAGTTCTTGCTAGTGACGTAGGTGGCACAGGTAGTGGTTTTGAAATTGAAGTTACGAGTGTTGCAAAACGTGCATATGTTAATATCTTAGGCGGCGAACTGTTTGTTGCAAGTGTAACAAGTATTGACTTTGTTGAAGATAACACAGCAGTTGCTACTGCTAGAGATATTAACTTAGATGATGTTATTACACATAACTTCCTAGCTGGTTCAACAGGTGGCGGCGGTGCTGTCAACTACGTTGATTACAGAATTACAATTCCAAATCACGGTTTTGGACAAGGCGATCCTGTATCATATGATTCACTTGCAAACACACCAATTGGTGGATTGTTAAACGAACAAGTGTATTACGTAAAAGTTATTGATGTTAACACAATTGAATTGTATGAAGGTTTTGCACTGCTTAACCAAGTTGAGTTCTCAAGCACTCCTGCAAACAACAATCACAATATTACACGTAAAACAGTAAACATAACTGATAACAGTATTGTTGTTGAGAATCATGGATTTACAACAGGTGATGCGTTCCGTATTGAAACATTAGAAGATGGATCAACTGTAAACGTGTTGCCAACAGTTTCAACAGGTGATGCTATTGACAGTGGTAGCAGATTCTTTGTAGGTTCTGTGACAGATAACTCGTTTACAATTCACGCACTGCGTTCAGATGCATTAAACAGTATTAATGACCTTGTTACAAATGCAATTGATATTATTAGCACCGGTGTAGGAAGCGCACAAGTTATTAAAAACAATGTGCAAGTTAACAGTGTTATTAACACCTCAAGTAGATTACTTGATAACTGGAATACACTTGCTGTAACCAACATTGACGCAGAAAATATTATCTCTGGTACAATTTCGCCTAGTAGACTTGGTGCAAGCGGTGTTCCAAATAGTGACACTGCATTGTTTGGTGACAGTAGTTACAAAACCGTTGTGCAAAGTGTAAAGGTTGCAAACACAACAGATAACCCAATTACACTTACAGGTTCGAGTTTAAGTGGCGAGTTTTATGGCGATCCAGTTAATATTGGTATTGCAAACGTTGATTATGACCCACTGGGTACATTCTCAGGACTGGGTGTATCTAGATTCCTACAATCACAGTTTGATGTTGATACTGGTGGATCAGGACAAGTATTTATCAAAGACGGTGTTATTGATGCAGGTACGCTAGACGGACTAGATAGTGCATATTTCTTAAATCCATCAAACTTGACCAGTGTTGTACCAGTTAACAAAGGTGGTACAGCTCTAGCAACATACAGTATTGGTGATATTATTTACGCACAGTCTGCAAGTACGTTGAACCAATTAGGCATTGGTAGAAGAAATAACTTCCTAAAATCAAATGGCACCGTACCTGAATGGGGTACAGCACTTGATCTTGCAGAAGGTTTGGATGTTGGTTCTGCTGCACTTACTTCTAAGAGTACAGGTGCAGGTAGAATTTACAATGAAAACGTAACCAGTTTGCAAATTGGCGGAGCAGCAACTAATGTTAGACTTGGTAATGGAGATGGACCAAGAGACTTGTTCCCATTCATTGCAAGCTACGAAGCAACTGTTGCTAGAGACGTTGCTGTAAACTTAGAAAGTATTACACAAAGCACAAGTGAAGTAACACAAAACGGTGTCAACGAAGTTATTATGACAGACACTACTGGTATTCTTGCAGGTATGATTGTTACTGGTAGTACAAGTATTCCTTCAAATACAACTGTTAGTGGTGTTACAGATGATGCAATTTATTTGAGTAATGATACAACAGGTAGTATCTTATCAGCAACAACACTAGCATTCCAATACACACCATTTACACTTGGTGTTTTACCAGGCGACACTGTTAATATTGGTAGTAGCGGTGTAACAAACTTAGATGGTACATGGATTGTTAGTGGTGCAACCGAAACTGCTACTTCATTTACAATTAGAACAGATAACCTTGTTACTGCTCTAGTTACCGATATTCCAGCAGGTACTCACACAATCAACAACACATTGATTCTTAAAAATGAAACTGTTGTTGTTGGTAATGCCGAATCAAGTGCAACACCGGCAAATGGTACTATCAAAGGTACAGATGGCTTTGGTACTGACGTAGCAGGTGGAAACTTAACACTTGAAGCAGGTATTGGTACAGGTAACGCAACAGGCGGAACATTCACTGTTAAAACAGGTGAAACAAGCACAACAAGTGATTTACAACAAACATCAACTGTGCGTCTAACAATTGACACATATGGTGATACAGATATCACTGGTTACACAGACTTTACAGATACAACAGCAATCAAAGTACCGCTAGGCACAACTGCACAACGTCCAGGCGAAGCAGGCATACGTGTTCCAGTAACGACTGGTCAAATACGCTTTAACTCAACTGACGTAGCATTTGAAGGATACGATGGCACAGCATGGGCAACACTAGGTGGCGTTAAAGACATCGACCAAGACACATTTATTAGAGCAGAAACTGCAAGTGGCGACGACAACGACGACTTGGACTTCTTTACTGCAAACGTACAGCGTATGCAGATTGACGAGAATGGTGATCTAAAATTTGGTGATGCACTAGATAAAGTTACTATTGCGTTCACTACTGGTAACACAACAATTGCAGGTGACTTGGTTCTTACTGGAGACTTAACAGTCAACGGTACAACTACTACACTAGATACTACAACATTGATTGTTGAAGATAAAAACATTGAACTTGGTAATGTTGCATCTCCAACTGATATAACAGCAAACGGCGGCGGTATTACATTGTTAGGTGATACAAATAAAACCATGCTGTACAATGTAACAAATGCAGCATGGGAGTTTAGCGAAAGTATTAATGTAGCTAATACTAAAGTATATCGTGTGAATAATTCAGATGTACTTAGTGCAACAACACTGGGTACAGGTGTTGTGAACAGTAGTTTAACAACAGTTGGTGCACTTGCTGCTGGTAGTATTGCAAGTAGTTTTGGCAACATTGATATCGGTACAAGCACATTCACAGGTAATGGTAGTGGATTAACAACACTTAATGCAAGTGAGTTAGATTCTGGTACAGTTGACGGCGCAAGATTAGGTGGCAACCAAACAATGGCTGGTGTAAAAACATTCAGCGATACTAGTGCAGCAACTAACACTACAACTGGTGCTGTGCGTGTAGGCGGTGGCATGGGTGTTGCAGGTGACTTGTATGCAGGATCATTAAACACAGCAGATGGTAGCGGTATTGATAATCTAAGTGCAAGTAACTTGGATCAAGGTACTGTTCCAAATGCACGTATTACTGGAACATACAGCAACTTAACTGGTACAGGCGCACTAGATGCGGGTAGTATCTCAAGTAACTTTGGTAACATCGACATTGGTACAAGCACATTCACTGGTAACGGTAGTGGATTGACAAACGTTGATGCAGAAACACTAGACGGTATTGACAGTACAAGTTTCTTACGCAGCGATACAGCAGACACAATGAGTGCATTGCTCACAATTGAGTTTGCTGGCGACGAAATGTTACGCTTGACAGATACAAGTGCAACAGGTAATCCTTACATGAGTTTCTACCAAGCAGGTACAAGAGCAGCTTACATTCAATATGTAGATAGCGGTGATAGACTACGCTTGTACAATGATGTTAGCGATGACTTTGTTGATATTAGATCTGGTCAAAATGGTTTGAAATATAACTACGATGGTACAGAATACACAGTGTGGCACAGTGGTAACGATGGTGCAGGTAGCGGACTAGATGCTGACCAACTTGACGGACTTAGCAGCGGTTCATTCCTACGCAGTGATGCAAACGACTCGTTCAGTGGAGAAATCAGTGGTGCAGGTAGTATCAATATCACAGGTAACGTAACTGCAAACCTATTCACAGGTGACGGTAGTGGCCTAACTGGTATTAGTGCTGATGACGCTAACACACTAGATGGTCTTGATAGCACACAGTTTGTAAGAAGTGATGCGAACGACAGTGTAAGTGGTGTAATTACATTTAGCGGCAGCGGTCAAAACAGACTGAACTTGCGTAACACAACAAACGGTGGATATGTTGGTATTACATTCTCTGACCAAAGCAGTGCAAGTCAAGTAGGTACAATGAGATATACGCACATTGATACACAATCACTTGGCGGCAACGAAGCATTTATCTTTGAAGGTACAGAACCTACCACAGTATTGTATGTAGATGGCCAATTCAAAGCATCAAGCGAAATAACTGCTTACTACTCAGATGAACGTTTGAAAGATTTCCAAGGTAAAGTTCCAAATGCATTAGACAAAATTATGAGTCTAAATGGATACTTGTTCACAGAAAATGCTAAAGCCAAAGAACTTGGATATAATAACGATCGAGTACAAATTGGTGTCAGTGCTCAAGAAGTTGAAGCAGTATTGCCAGAACTAATTGAAAAAGCACCAATACAAGGTGAGCATGATTATAAAACAGTCAAGTATGATAAAATGGTTCCTGTTCTTATTGAAGCAATCAAAGAGCAGCAAAAAGAAATCGATGAACTGAAAGCGATGGTACAAAAACTACTAGATAAATAATAGGGTAGCCAATTTATTGGCTATCCTTTATTGACACAGAGTAAATAGTGTGTTATTGTATAGAAAATAGGATTCGTAATGGCATTACCAGCAACAGGCAGCACAATATCAATGAGTGACATTCGCAATTATTTTGTGGGTGGCGGCTTTGCTAGTAGCTACACAATCAGCGTACTTGGAACATATATTGGTATTAGTGCCGGTACTACAATATCAATGAGTTCAAGTTTTGGCGGATACTATTTTCCAATCTTACCTTAAGGAACCAACAATGAAAACACTATACGAAATTTTAAACGTAGATCTAGCACAAGAATATACCAAAGCACGTAAACTTTCAAAACTTGCCACGCTTGACGCTGGAGAACTTACAGCAGAAGCAAAAACTGCAATTGCAGCAATGGATATTCCAGAAGACGACGACAGACTGCATTGGATCATGACATTTGGCAAAGCAGCAGGTGCTGACCTGTTAACACTTGGAAAAGTACAACCAGAAAACATGATCAAAATGGCAAGTTTGTCAGCAGATGACTTCCAAGAATGTGTAAAAGTAGCAACTGGATCAGCACGTGATTGGAATCAGCTTACTATCAGTGCTGAAAAAGATCTTAATCAGGAAACAATTCCAAACACAATGCTCTAATGCAATTAAGTATTTGCGTACCAGCAGGCGACAAAGTACACACAATATTTGCTCAAAGTTTAGCAAATTTAACTAGTCGTTTAACCAAACTTTCGATAGAATACAATCTGCACATTGTTAGTAGCAGTGTTGTCTGTGAGTCACGCACACAACTAGCACGTGAAGCATTAGACAGTGGAGCAACACACTTGCTTTGGTTAGACAGTGATATGTATTTTCCTGCAAATATTGTATTAGACTTGATTTCTCACAAAAAAGATATTGTAGCAGCAAATTATAGTACTAGATATGCACCATATCAAAGTGTAGCATTCACAGATTCTAACAACATGGATAAAAGACTTACTGCAACAAACGGCTTACATAAAGTTTGGGCAGTAGGCATGGGTTGTATGCTTGTAACAAGAAAGGTGTTTGAAGATTTACCTAAGCCATGGTTTGCACACGAATACAATAAAACTTTAGATACACACAGTGGCGAGGATATATACTTTTGTAATCAAGCAATGCATCATGGATATGATACTTACGTAGATGCTGATATAAAACTTGCACATATAGGAATAAAGGCCAATCAATTATGAGAGCAATAGACAGATTTGAACGTTTTGGAAATCCAATTCATAATGGACAAGATTATTTAAAAAATCATATTTTTGAACAATATCCTGTTGTATATGATGAAAATGAAATTGCAGATTGGCAAGGCAGTGCTGAATATGTTTGGTTAGTTGATCCAGATTTAAAAGTGTATGATAGCTTTCCTTGGTTTTATAAACCTGCACCGGACGAAGCTTTAGCAATACATGCATTTCCGTATGTGTTTGAAAAAAGTCGTGAAGTAAAAAGTTGGAAAATGGTTAGACTAGTTCCTACAGCGCCTGGCAATTATGAAGTAAAAAAACATGCACATATTTGCGGACACTATGATCCTACAAAAGGAACAGGCAAATTTGAAATTTTTTATATTGGATCTGATAAAACTGTATTAGACAAATTAATCGAAAGAGGTTTTGACGTACAAGTTGTAGAAAATATACAACAAGCAAAAGAACGTACATTTACTGATATGTTTTGGATTGTACATGACGATACTGTGATTAGAGACACATTTAAATTTAGTTATACTCCAGATGAATGGAGTTATGATATGCCTCACGTTTTTGGTAACGGTGATATTGATCAACTAGATGGTATTGTTTTGTTGCCAAAAGATTATGCAGCAACAGATAAAGAAATCACTCATAGATTTTTTGTAAACAAAAAAGAAATTAGAATTATGGCTAGTAATCCTAGACCATATGATATTTTTGAAATCAATAATTATTATGATTATTTAAACGCAATGGATAAATCAACCACAGACATGTTTTGGGGTTATAGTAATCAAATTATAATCAATGACGATTTTAAGTTTGATTATTACATTAGTCATCACAGCAGTGATAAAAAATCTAATCATGCATGGCTAAATGGTAATAATTATAATGGTGTTTTCTTGTTTAGCAAAAACAAAAAAGTAACTGAAGAAGAAATATTATTTAGAGATATAAAAGAAAAAATTGAACACGAAGAAGTTGCAAGTGTTCCAAAAAACTTTGAACGCTTTACCATTTATACGTATGAACAATACAAAAATGCACTAGAACATTGTGGCACTGATATGTTTTGGTTAATACCAAAAGATGTAGATATTGCAGAAGATTTTGAATGGGATGAATATTTCCATAAACAAGACACATTTGATATGAAAACTAACCATGTGTTTTTGAACGGTAATTCATATGACGGTGTTGCATTAATGTGTGCTAAAGCTGAAATCAGTGAAAAAGAATTTGAACACAGATTTTATGTAAACAAAAAGGAACACAAAGTTGTAGCAAGTACACCAAAGCCTTATCAACGCTTTACAATCAACAATTATGAAGATTATACAGAAGCACTATATAATTGTCATTCAGAAATGTTTTGGGGTGTTCCTAACGATGTAGAAGTTGCAGAAGATTTTAATTTTAGTTTGTATTTTGATCATCATAATTCTTATGATAGAAATATTAATCATGTATTTTTAAATGGTGAAAATTATGATGGTATTGTGTTATTCAGTAAAAACGTTCTGGTAAGTGAAAAAGAAATAGAACATAGATTTTTAATTAAAAAGAAAGAATGGGATGTTGTAGCAAGTAATCCTAAACCATATCCAATTTACACAGTAAATGATTATACCGATTATTTAAATGCAAAAAAAGATTGTAACTATGATATGTTTTGGATGGTAAATGACAGTTTCTTACCGGTGCCAGATTTTGATTGGAACTTCTATATTAGTCATCATAACCAATATGAACGTAAAATAAATCATGTTTGGAAAAACGAAGACTTTTATGATGGTATAGCACTTACAAGTACAAAACTAAGTATCAGTCAAAGAGAAATTGATTATAGATTCTTTGTTACTAAAAAAGAATATCCTGAAGTAGGCAGTTATCCTAAACCTTACGATATTGTTTTTATTAGTAATGGAGAACCAAATGCAGACGACAATTTTGATTTGCTTAGTGAAAAGTTTCCAAGAACAAAACGTGTAATGGATATCAAAGGCATCCATGCAGCACATAAACGTGCAGCAGAACTAGTAGAAACAGATATGTTTTGGGTAGTAGATGGTGATGCAGAGATTATTGATGGATTTGATTTTGATTATTATGTGCCTGCATATGATATTGATGGTAAAGAAACTGTGCATGTGTGGAGAAGTTTAAATCCTGTAAATGGTCTTGTATATGGTTACGGCGGTGTAAAATTATTACCCACACAATTAACTAGAAACTTAGACGAATCTACAACTGATATGACAACAAGTATTAGTGATAAGTTTAAAGGTGTTGAAGAAATGAGTAACACTAGTGCGTTTAACACTGATTCATTTAGTGCGTGGCGCAGTGGATTTAGAGAGTGTGCTAAATTAGCAAGTCGCAGTATTGCTAGACAAAAAGATGAAGAAACAGAATTTAGATTAGATGCATGGTGTTCAAGAGGAGCAGACAAACCATTCGGTAAAGCAGCTATTTCTGGTGCTAAGGCAGGTAAAGAGTTTGGAGAACTTAATAAAGATAACGTAGAAGAACTGTCAAAAATCAATGACTTTGAATGGTTAAAAGAAGAGTTTAAACGATTATATCAACAAGCTGAATAATAGTTTTCAACTTGTTTTGGTTTGTTTTACTTCTAAGTGTGTTTTGTAATCCGTTGTGCAATGGTTTTGGCCAAGATCCAAAATTTACCCAAGCATATCCGTCATGTTCTTCATTTAGTTTAGGAATAAATTCTTCTTTAACTGCACAAAGATAGGTATGGAAGTTAAAGTGTTCATCTGTACTTACAAATGTTTCTAAAGGTATAGTTTTACTAATTTCTGGCAGAAATCCTATTTCTTCATTTATTTCTCTTTGTAATCCTTGCCATGGTGTTTCTTTATCTTCGTTGGTACCACCTACTAGTCCCCAAAGATTTTTTGCTTTACTTTGAGTACGATGTAAAAATAAAAAACGTTGAGTGTCTAATGAATAGAATAGTGCGCCACTACAAATTATTTTGTTCATAAAAATAATTATCTTAAAGTGTTATTGTCCAAGTTCCTCGTGGATAATAGCCATCTACTGCTAGTTGCCAATAGTAATTATTCCAATAATACTGCTGACCGTTTGTAACATTAGTAACATAAGTTGTGCTATTCTCTACACTACCGTCCCAAATAATATTCCATTTAGATCCATCCCATTCAACAATATCATTTGCATCAGCAACAAAGTCACTGTTATCTGCGTTCTTCCACGCCTCGGCGCCATCTTCATTTAGATTTAACACATACTTAACTTCATCGCCTGCATCATACGGTGTTCCTAATGTGATAACAAATTTATCATCAACATTATCACCAGTAGCAGCAACACGCAATCCATTGACATATACATCAAAACTTGTTACAGTTTCGTCACCTATTCTATCTCCTAATGAACTTGTAGCAATTGTGTAATCTATATCTGTGTTGATTTTGTTGCTACTGTATGTTGCAGTAAATGTTCTATCTACACGGAAACCCAATGGTCCTAATAACAGTATTCTAGTTCCAACTGATTTTACACTTGTAGGATTGAATTCAATTGGATTTACAATATAGTTTATTGTCCCATCGGTTTTAGTAGGTCCTTCAATTAGTGTGTTAGTTGGCAGTGTATCAGCATCCCAGTCTATGTCTATAAAAGTAGGATCACCATTTCTTACTACAAAAGTTCCTACTATTTCTCCCGGTAATTCTGTCCTACGTATTCTAATTTGACTAATACCAGGTTGATATTTTGCAGGTAGTTCTGCTTCTAAAATGTTTAACCAGGTGATTTCGCCAATTCTTAATTTACCGTTTAGTGCTAATTGACCAGTTTCTTCTTGAACAATTAAATCAAAATTTCTATAACTTGTCACAACTGGATTTAATGCATCTAAACGACCGTTAGGACCTATGCCTGTTATACTGTTGTTATTAACTATAGTACCATCTGGCAATACAGTTGTACCACTGCTTGCTCCTAAATCGCCATCTGTTGGAGGATTAAATCCGTCTAACTCTAAAGTTCCTGCATCTTGATTAAAAATACTTGTGATAATATCTGTAATTATACCTAGTTTCTTAACCTTTGTTGGAGGTGAAATATAAATTGGAGCAGTAAAACCAACAGTAGCAACATCAATCTCATCATTTGTGCCCATTGGTATTGTTCTACTGCTGAAGTTAATATCTTCCAAATATAGATATGTTAAACTTGTCCAATCAACATAGTTGTCGTTGGTTTGAAATTCCATGTCTGGGTTAAACAACATAAAAATTTGTTCAAGTATTTGTAATTTTTGATCAGTACTAGTACTCCACACATCAATATTGACTGCTAATGTGTATGGAGTTGGATGTAGTCTTTCAACTGTATATCCTTTAGCTTGTTGTGCAAGATAGCTACTGGTATTTTCATCAAACTCTTTTTCACGTAAATTAATTTTGCTTATATAACTGCTATCACTTAATCTTGCTCTATCCATTTGCAGACTAGTCACATACACACTTATACGTGGCGCACTAGGCAGTTTATTTTCTGAATTTTCTTTGATAATGCTACCAACTTGTCTTGTCATGTCTCCATACATGCAAGGCACACGTTTTAGGTCACCATCGCCGTCTTGATAACTAAAATTACTAAACACTCTTACTATTTGTGTTAAGTATCTTCGTATTTGTCCGTCATAAAAAAACTGCATTAGTTAGTTGCCTTTGCTCTTAGTGCTTTGCTTAGTGCTTGTCTTTCAACAACGTCTTCGCCACCAATGTTATTTACAGTTGTGTTGTTAATAAATGTGCCTTTTAGAGTATCTTTATTATCGTCTGGTGTCATCGAAGTACGTACAGCATCTTCAATCTTTGTCCAACTGTTTCCATCATATCTAAACAATCTATTAGGAGATAAATCAGTTCTTAAAAAATATGATCCTATATTAGACCCAGCAGGAAATCCTGTACCTGCACCAAATGGAGCACCGTTAGGTGGAATACCATCTCCTACCAAATAACCTTGATATCCATTGCCGTCTGGTGTAACAAAAACTGTATCCGAAGTTATAGTTCCGTCAACCAACAAGTCTTGATAATCACTGGATACAATATTGACTTCGCCATTTTCTTTCAAACTTAAAGTGTAAAACTGTATTGTGCTGTAACCACTTTGATTTGCATATTCTTCTGCTTGTGCAATTATAGCGTCATTTATTTCTAGTTCTTTACTGTATGTGCTTAGTGCATCTCTAAGCGTAGTACCCGCTTCGTCGCCTGTTGGCAAGTCTAAAATATCTTTATATTCTTGAGAGTCTAGTATTTGCTTACATCTTACTCTGTACAAATGTGGATACCAAGTTTGACTAAAGCCTTCTGCTGCTCTAGTTACTTCATCTACTACGTAATATCTTTTGAGTGCAACTTCTAAATCATTAGCAGCATATTCATCTATCAAGTGCGGCAATTCAAAAACATCGCCTGGCATGATTTTTCTGCCTATTGTTTTTACACTGCTATTAATATGAATTGTCATAAACAGTGTGTCATTTTGTAGAAATAAACCAAACTGACTTAAATCAAAGTCTTGATCCTGTACATTGTAATGCCCACGCACACTATAGATGTCGGGATCGTATTTTCTATCACGATTTTCCAAAAACAACAAATCTTGTATGTTTGTTTCATCAACAACATTGTATGCAGGCTGTTCTGGAGTTGCATCATCTTCTGTTACTGTTTTTGGACCTAAGTATTTGTGTATTAACAAATCAGTTCCACCTACAGTGAATTGTTCATAGATCATTTTGTCTAAGAAATCGTAATCGTGCGACCTTTCCGGTCTATATAAACTTAAACGTGGCATACACATATTTATCGATAAATACAATTGGAGAACAAGATGGCAGACAGTAACCTAACAACACAAAAACAACAAGTATTTGATTATGTGAATGCATTCCTTGGCGGAGGAATGGTTGACGTTGAACTTGATCCAATTCATTACGAAACTGCACTTACAAAGGCATTAACCAAGTACAGACAGCGTAGCGAAAACAGTGTTGAAGAAAGCTATGTAACTATCAAATTTAATCAAGACCAAAACGTTTATGAGTTACCACAAGAAATTATTGAGGTACGTAAAATTTATAGACGCAGTGTTGGCAGTAGATTAGGCGGTAGTGCAGATGGCGGTAGTTTGTTTGAACCATTTAACCTAGCATACACAAATACATATTTGTTAGCAGGTAGTGGTATCGGAGGTCTTGCAACTTATGATTTCTTTGCACAACAACAAGAATTAGTAGGACGTATGTTTGGTAGTTTTATTGAATTTAAATGGAATCCAACAACTAGCAAACTGACTATTTTACAACGTCCGAGGGCAGAAGAAGAAGCACTTTTGTATTGCTATAACTATCGTCCTGACATGCAATTGTTGTCAGATTACAAAGCAAGTCAATGGATTAAAGATTACACACTAGCAAGTTGTAAATACATGCTAGGTGAGGCACGTAGTAAATTTGCTACTATTGCCGGACCTGGGGGCGGAACAACACTTAACGGTGATACGCTAAAAGCCGAAGCACAGCAAGAAATGGAAAAACTAGAAATGGATCTAGCAATGGCTGTGGCAGGTGGAACAGGTTACGGATTCTTGATTGGATAATATAAAAAAACTTATTGTTGGCGGTTGTAGTTTTACAGCAGGCGATGAACTATCAGATTGGAACGGAAATCAAAGTAACGTTGGAATAATTCGTCCACGTAGTGAAAAAACATGGGCTAACAATTTACAAAGAATTTTATTTTATAATGCAAAATTAGATAATGTGGCTGTGTCTGGTGCAGGATATGGCAGTATTGTAAGACGTGTAATTTATCAAACAGAACGCAATTTAAAATTATACAAGCCAGAAGAAATTGTAGTATGTGTGATGTGGACAAGTATATTGCGTTTAGAATTTCCTACAATTTATCCGCCAGGCAAAACTTATTTTGACGACGAAGATAAATTTTTATTAACATTACCATCAGATGGCGATGGTGCAACTAGAGGAAATAACAGAAAAGCTGAACTTCAAAGACGTGAAAAATTATCTGCTGAACATTTAGTGCGCACAGTAATTGAATTTTATACACGTAGAGCAACTGTAGATAATCATATATATTATCCATTACAACAACTTGAATACTTAACAAGTTGGTTACAGGCACGTGGATTAAAATTTTATTACACAACTGCTTTTAATGATTTAATGACTTTAGAACATCATAAACCTAATATCTATTATCAAGACATGAAAAATCGTTTAAATTTGCCTAATATTATTCATGTAGAAAATAATATGGGATTTTGGGAATACTCAAAAACAAATAATTTTGAATGTGGAAAAGGATCTGATCATCCACTAGATCCAGCTCATATACATTGGGCACAACTTTTTAAAAAATGGATCTTGACAAAGCAATAAAAAAATGTTATTTTAAATAATGAATAAAAAGAAGCTGTTGGTAATTGGACATGGCAGGCACGGTAAAGATACTGTCTGCGAAATACTTAGAGACAAATATGGATATAGTTTTGAAAGCAGTAGTGCGTTTTGCTCAAAACTTTTTATCTATGATTTGTTAAAGAAAAAATACAATTATGACAGCGAGGAAGAGTGTTATGCTGATAGGCATAATCATAGAACTGAATGGTATAATGCTATTAGTGATATGAATGCAAAGGATGCAGCAACATTAGGTAGAGCTATATTTAACGAGCATGATATTTACTGCGGATTACGAAACAAGCGTGAATACTTTGCTATGCGTAACACCAATGTTTTTGATTATGCAATTTGGGTTGATCGTAGTGACTACTTGCCCAAAGAATCTACAGACAGTATGACACTCGAGCCTTATATGGCCGATTTTTATATAGACAATAATGGTACATTAGCTGACTTAGAGTTCTGGGTAGATGAACTGTATAAAGGACAATTAAGTACGCACATAACCCCTTAAAACCGCTATTTTACACCAGATCTGCTAAATAATAACATAATAACATTGTTTAGGAGAAACAAAAATGGCATTAGTATCACCAGGTGTAGATGTCCAGGTAATTGACGAGAGTTTTTATACTCCGGCTGAACCAGGTACAGTACCTATTATATTTGTCGCCACAGGCGAGAATAAATTAAATGGTGCAGGAACAGGAATTGCTCCAGGTACCACAAAAGCAAATGCTGGAAAACCATACCTACTTACTTCACAGCGTGAACTGGTAGATACATTTGGCGATCCAACATTCTATGTTGATAACAACAACAATCCAATCCATGGCGGAGAGCAAAACGAATATGGATTGCAGGCTGCATACTCATATTTGGGTGTGAGCAATAGAGCATACGTTGTACGTGCAGATATTGATCTGAATGGGTTAAATGCAAGTTCAACTGCAACAACTGCTGATCCAGCAGGCGGAACATACTGGTTAGACACAGCAACAAGCAGATACGGCGTCTTTGAATGGAACGGAAGTGCTGTTGATATTTCTAACACAACAGGACAATCATTCTCAGGTAAAACACCTATTGTTGTAACAGACACAACAAAAGTTGTAGATTTTGCAGGTGAAGATTATACACCAAAAGGATCAGTAGGCGCAGTTGGTGACTATGCATTAGTTGCAGTAACAACAGTACCAACATTATATTATAAAAACACAGCAGGCACTTGGGTAGTAGTAGGAAGTGCAGACTGGAAAGCAAGTTGGCCATCAGTGACAAGCACTAAATCATATGCTATGACTCCAACTCCTTTTGTTCCGGGTGATAACTTCACTGTAAATGAGACAGACGGTGCAACGCAAATCTTTACATTTGCATTAACAGGAAATACTCCAGCACAGTTTGTAATTGACTTTAATGCAGCAGCAACAGGTTCAGGTATCAGTGCAGCAGTTGTAAGCAACAGACTGGAGTTCTACAACGACGGTTCGTCACATGATGGTTTTGAATTTGCTGCAACAGGAACAATTTTAGCAGATGCAGGTTTAACAGGTGCAACTGATTATTATGCTCCTAAATTGCAAGCAAGTGCGCATACAAGTGTTCCAGAATATAAATCAGGTGACACAACTCCAAGACCAACAGGCAGTGTTTGGGTTAAAACAACAACACCAAACGCAGGTGCAAACTGGAGCGTAAAAGTATGGAACGAAGATACAGCACTTTGGGACACATCATTAGCACCAATTTATGCAACTAACCATGCAGCATTAGCAGGACTTGATTTATCAGGTGGCGGTGCAAACTTAACAAGTGCAAACTTGTACATTCAAACTAATGTTACTGAAGCAGCAACTAATCTAGCAGATTTTACAATCTTCAAAAGAAATGGTGCTGGTGCAACAAGCATAACAAGCGTAGCAATTGGAACCGGCACAATTACTAGCGGTACTGGCGACTTTACAATTAGTGAAAGTGTAAAAGGTAGTGCAACAATGAGCACATCGGTTACAGTATCATTTACAGCAGCAGGTACAGCAGATGATGCAGATGATCTTGCTGAAGCAATTAACGCAGCAGGACTAACAAATGTTAGTGCAAGTGTTGGTACAGGTAACAAAGTTATCATTACACACGCACTTGGCGGTGACATTAGAATTACTGACACAAACAGCAAATTTGTAATGGCGTTCCCAGCATGGAACTACACAAACAGCACAGGAACTGCAAACTTCTATAGTTTAGGTGGCAGTGATTATGTTGCAAGTCTTTGGAAAGAGCTTACATACACAGCAAGTGATGAAGCACCAACTGCACTAGCAGAAGATGGCGCATTATGGTACAGCAGCGTAATTGACGAAGTTGATATCATGGTACATGACGGATCAGACTGGAAAGGTTACTTGAACGAATATGCAAGTGCAGATCCAGCAGGACCTATTGTAAGTGCAACTGAGCCAACAAAACAGTCAGATGGTACTACTGATCTAGTAACAGGCGACTTATGGGTAAGCACAGCAGATTTAGAAAACTTCCCAAGAGTATATCGTTGGAATGCAACATTGAGTTCATGGATTGAGTTGGACACAACTGACCAAACAACAGAAAACGGTATTATCTTTGCTGATGCACGTTACAATACAGCAGGTGCAAACAGCGGCGAAGCAGGAGATATTGCAGATCTACTAGCAAGTGATTACTTAGATCCAGATGCTCCAGATCCAGCACTATATCCAAAAGGTATGTTGCTATGGAACCTACGTAGAAGCGGATTCAACGTAAAACGTTTCGAGCGTAACTATATTGATATTAGTGCAAACAATGGCAGAGGAAGTGACGACGGCAATTCAATGGCAGGATACTATCCACACCGTTGGGTAACAGAGTCAGCTAATGAAGCAGATGGCTCAGGTAGCTTTGGACGTAAAGCACAGCGTAAAGTTGTTGTACAAGCGTTACAAGCAATGCTAAACGAGAACCAAGATATCCGTGATGACGAGTCACGTATCTTTAACTTGATTGCAACTCCAGGTTATCCAGAACTGATTGGCGAGATGATCACACTAAACTATGACAGAGGCTTAACAGCATTTGTTATTGGTGACTCTCCAATGCGTTTGACATCAGATGCAACTTCACTTAACGAATGGGCAACAAACGTTAATACAGTTGTAGAAGATAACGATAACGGTCTTGTAAGTAGAGATGAATACTTAGGTGTATATTATCCAAGTGGTTTCACAAGTGACAACGCAGGCAACAACATTGTTGTTCCAGCATCGCACATGGTACTACGCACATTTGCATTAAATGATCAAGTTGCTTATCCATGGTTTGCACCAGCAGGTACAAGACGTGGCGGCGTAACAAACGCAACATCAACAGGTTATATTAACGGCGAAGGTGAGTTTGTTGCAACAGCACTTAACGAAGGCGTAAGAGATACACTGTACTCAAACAACGTAAATCCGATTACATTCCTAACAGGAGCAGGATTAGTTGTATTTGGACAGAAAACTCGTGCAAGAAATGCAAGTGCATTGGATAGAATCAACGTAGCAAGATTGGTAGTATATTTACGTAGCCAACTTAACACACTAGCAAAACCATATCTATTTGAACCAAATGATAAAATCACACGTGATGAAATCAAGCAACAGGTAGAAAGTTTGCTAGTTGAACTAGTTGGACTTAGAGCACTATTTGACTTCTTAGTTGTATGTGATGAAACAAACAACACACCAGCAAGAATCGATAGAAACGAACTATACGTAGATATTGCTATTGAACCAGTCAAAGCAGTAGAATTTATCTATATTCCACTACGTATCAAAAACACAGGCGAGATCGCAGGTCTTTAATATCATAAAGTAGGGGGTGAAACAAAAACCCCCTACAAATGATAAATACTTGTGTATTAAGGAGAAACTATAGATGGCAATCTCAACTCTATTGAATTTAACAGTTCCATTAGCAAACGACACTACTTCAAGTAGCCAAGGTTTGCTTATGCCAAAACTTCAGTATCGCTTTAGAGTGACACTGGAAAATTTTGGTATTACTGGAAACACAACAGAATTAACAAAGCAAGTAATTGATGCAACAAGACCAAACATTTCGTTTGATCCAATTCAATTAGATGTATATAACAGTAAAATTATGATGGCAGGTAAGCACACGTGGCAGCCTGTAACAATTAATTTACGTGACGATATTAACGGCAACGTTCAAAAACTAGTTGGCGAACAGCTACAGAAGCAGTTCGACTTCTTTGAACAAGCAAGTGCTGCAACAGGTCAAGATTACAAATTTACACAACGTATTGAAATCTTAGATGGTGGAAACGGCGCAAATACTCCACAAGTACTAGAAACCTGGGAATTATATGGTTGTTATCTAAACCAAGTTGATTACGGTTCAATGTCATACGCAACAAACGATGCAATGACAGTTGCACTAAACATCACATATGATAACGCAGTTCAACTTAATGTTGGCGTAGGCACACCAAACAATTTCCAAGATAGAAACAGTGAAACAGGCACAGGTGCTACAGGCGGCGCAGCTCTTTAATACTTAAATGAGATTGCTACAAAAAAAGGAGTCTTTTAGGCTCCTTTTTTAATGAGATAAATACAGTATGGCGTTGAATAGTTTTTATGATAACTTTAGCAGTCTAGATGCAAACAAAGGCATAGTCGGTGACTTTGCTCATGCCTCTGCATTATACAGACGTAACAATTTTAGACTTGCTCCAAAGAATAGTTTTTTATATCACATTGTAGTTGATGTAAATACAACTGCTCTTAGCACATTAGGTTCAAGTATTTTTAATATTCTAAACAAACGTGAATTTAATTTATTAGCAAGTAGTGCAGATCTACCTTCATATACTATCCAAACTGAAACTCTTCCGCAGTATAACAGAAAAAAAGTTATACAGACAATGATTAATTACGACGAAGTGGGTATTGAGTTCCATGACGATAATGCAGGACTTACAACATTACTTTGGGAAGCATATTACAGATATTATTATCAAGATGGTAACTATACAGATCAAAGTAGTCGCCCACGTTCATATGCAACAAAATTATATGACACAGATATAGCTAATACATATAGACACGGTTTTAATAGAAGACGTACTACCGATATACCATTTTTTAATAGTATTACAATTCATCAATTACATCCACAAAATAAAGAAAGCACATTTACAAGTTTCACACTAGTAAATCCATTAATTACCTCATGGAGTCATGATAGAGTAGATCAAAGCAACGGTTCGGGTGTAATGAAAAACAATATGCGTATAGCATACGAAACTGTTTTATATGATCGAGAAATAACTTCAAAAGAAAATATTCAAAGTTTTGGAGATATACAACATTATGATACAGTGCCAAGTCCTTATAATAGTGTAAGCACAAGTGGTATTGCAAAGAATACAGATGACAATACTTTTTGGCCAGAGCTATTTAGAGATTTACTTTCTAATATCGTTGATTTGACAGGATTTAACAGTCAGCAAAGACAAAATCAATTACCACTTTCTGTTCAACCAATTACACAAACAACCAATCCGCCTGCAAACACAACAAACTTTTTTCCAACTACTGTGAATCAAAACATAACTACATTTGCACAACCTGTTGCATTCCAGCAGGAAAATTTAAGTTTAAGTGATCAGGAGTTTAAAAGACAATTGCAAAGCAATCCACAAAAGTTGGCTAACTATGCACAATCAAAAGCACAGATACAAATCAGTGTTTTCTCAGGTTTAAACTTGCAAGAATCAAAACAATTTTACAACAACTTATCTCCTAATGTAAAAGCACAGGTTGAACAAAGTGCGTTGAATAATTTTAATGATTTAGAAAAAGGTGCAGTTGGAAACACTACGGGCTTCCAAAATGATCTAAAAGAAATTGGAATAATTGGATGAGCAGTTACGCAGCAGAAGAACAAAATAAAAAAACAGACAGTGGCAAAGAAGTTAGACAACTCTTTGATAGATATTTTACAAAACAAATTAACATCACTAGTAATGAAGTTGATACTGTTGTTGGATTTTTTACAAAAAGAAAATTTACAAAAGATGCATCAATTGCAGTTGCTACTGTGATTATACAACAAGCAAAAGCAGAAAACAAAAATGTTTTTCAACTTATCGATACATTAACAGGTTTAACAGAAGTTCAATTAAGTCAATTAGTAAGTGCAATACTTAACAATAACCGTAGTAAAATTAGTGCTCTAGGTTATAAAAACAATTATACAATCGAAACCACAGAAAATCGAAATGTGAGAGTGTAATGGGACGTTTTGCCCAAGGTAAATTTACTCTCAAAAACCCTGACAAATATATTGGCGGTCGAACTCCTACATATCGTAGCAGTTGGGAATTTGCATTTATGCGTATGTGTGATACAAACGATAATATATCACAATGGGCAAGTGAAGCAATAAAAATACCCTATAGAAATCCATTCACAGGCAAACATACAATTTATGTACCTGATTTTTTTATTGTATATGCCGATAGAAATGGCAAACAACATGTTGAACTTATTGAAGTAAAACCTGCCAACCAAACTGTAAAAGAACAAATTGGCAATAGCAGAGCTAATAAAGCACACTATGTGTTAAACCAAGCCAAGTGGGGAGCAGCTAGAGCTTATTGTAAGCAAAAAGGAATGTATTTTAGAGTTGTAAATGAAGGCGACATTTTCCATCAAGGACGTAGAAGATGAATATAAACGAAAATAATAACCCTTGGAAACATTGGATTATAGATGATTTTTTAGACTATCAGCAGGTAAAAACATTACAAGATTTTTCTAAAAGTCATATTGAAAAACACAATTCTAAACAACATTATAATATTGATAATCTGCCGCAAACTCAAAGCGAAATATTAGAACTAGCAATTAGAAAAATGCCAAGGCTAATACGTAAATTAAATTATCAGTCTCCTAGGAAAGGAAAAACATATCCGTTAGGTCATTTGGCAATTAATCCAGCCGGTTATAGTTTTCAGCCTCATTGTGATGATGAAACCAAAGTTTGGACTTTTGTAACATATATTGGACCAGAAGAAAGTATCGGTACATATGTAATGAGTTCTCCTGATCAAACTGATAAAATAGAAATACCATGGAAGCCAGGACGTTGTTTAGTGTTTGCTGGTAATAACGGAGAAACGTGGCACAGTTACGAAAGTGGCAATGATTGGCGTGCAACTATAACCGCATATATGAACACTGATAAAAACTGGGGTAAATAATACTAGCATTTAATGGATAACAATTATGACTAAAAAACTTGAAGAAATGTTAAATTTGCCTGACAACGAGGATCTCAAAGAAGAAGAACCTACGCCAGTTGTCCAGCACGAAGACACATTTAGAGATATAGCCGAGTTTGATAAAATAGCAAGTGCATTGCCTGCTGTAAAAGGCTTAGGCGATATGGCAGACAAAGAATTAAATGAAGTTGCAGACAAAGCAATGACTGCGTATGACGACTTGATGGATTTAGGTATGAATGTAGAAAGTCGTTACAGTGGCAGAGTTTTTGAAGTTGCTGGCACAATGTTAAAAACCAGTTTAGATGCAAAAGTTGCAAAACTAGATAAAAAACTTAAAATGGTTGAGCTACAACTTAAAAAAGAAAAAATGGATAGAGACAGCGGACCCGGAGATGGTGATATTGTAAGCGGTGAAGGCTATGTGGTAACAGATAGAAACAGTCTGCTTGAACGTCTAAAAGGCATAGATAAAGATAAATAGTATTATAGTTTAGGATACGTCAATGAAAAATTTTGCTGATTATTTAACAGAATCAAAGAAAACATATGAATTTAAAATTGGCATCGCAGGTGATAGACCTGACGGATGCGAGGACATGATTGAAACAGGATTGCAAAAGTTTGGCATTACAAAAATGTCAGCTGGCAAGAAAACTCCAATTCAAGAGCGTCCATTAGATTTTCCACAGTTAGAAAACACAGATGTAATGTACTATGAAGTTGAACTAACATACCCAACAACTGTACAAGTATTACAAGAATACTTAGGCGGTGTATGCAGTGTTCCTCAAAGTCACATTATTGTACGTAATCCAAACGAACCACAAGAACTATATCAGCAAGAAGATGCAAAAGACGAATACACAGCAAAATTGACTCAAGAAGATATGGGCGGTGAAAGCGCACAAGCAGACGCAGGCTCAGATCGTGTAATGAACTTGTTGAAGGAATTAGAAACAGCACGTAAAGAAAGAGACAACGATTACGTTGGTGAAGCACCTGCAGGTGATAGCAAAGATATCGGCGATGCTGAAAACAGTAAGGCGGTGTTATCATGAAACGTAAAGAAGTATTAACAGAAAATCCATTAGCAATTGCATTAATGGGCGCACTAGTCGGTATGGGACTAGAAAAAGAAAAAGCAAAAAAGGCAGCAGCACAGGCTGTTAATGATGCACAAACAGGCGCTTGGAAAGATCCAGATAAACAACCAGCAGCAGCTAAACCAGCACCGCAAGGCGCAGATTATAATCAAATTATGAAACGTGGCAGCAGAGGCGAAGGTGTTAAGCAATTACAAATAAACTTAGGCATGACAGGTTCTGAAGTTGATGGTATTTTTGGTCCTGCTACAGAAAAAGCAGTTAAAACATTTCAACAGAATTCAGGTGCAAAAGTTGATGGTATTGTTGGTCCAGAAACTAGAGGCATGATTGAAAAATATGCAAATAGTCCAGATAAAGATCCAAGCAAAGTAAATGTGCAACAACCTACAAATAAATCTGCTGGTTATGCAGCAGGTCCTAAACCGTGGAGAGCAATTAAATTACCAGGCTACGGAATGCAAGCAGGAAAAATTGCAATTACTGATGGAAAGCGTACTTACTTTGTAAACCCTACAGCAAAAAATGGAAAATACACAGGCGGCGGTCCAATTATGATGGACAAAGAAGGCAATCCAACTGGAATGGTAGGTGCAGCAGGATTTGCTGTAGATGCAAATAAAGTAGACATGAGTGCCGTAAAGGAGTCAATTATGACAGACAAAAAACAATTAGATGAAGCAAGCATCAACATCAATGGTGCAGATGCAAGCGAAGTAGCAGAAATACTACGTATGATGCAACTAGCAGGTGCCGACGGTGCAAAAGTAGTTGGCCCAGATGATATCAATCCAGGTCCAAAACCTTGCCCAATTTGCGGTAAGATCCACGGACCAAGTCAACCAATGGGCGGCTGTGGTGCAAAACCAAAAGAGCCAGAAATGGGCGACATGATTCGTATGATGGCACCAGGCGAGGCAATGGAAGAAGAAACAGACGATGGTGATTTCCAAGATGCTAGTACAGAGCCAGATGAAGAATATGCAAATGATGTAAGTGCAAGTATTCCAGCAGGAAACGATTTACACAAAGAAAAAGGATCGTATCCAGCAACAGCAGGCGGTGATAATCCAATGAATACTGAAGACGAAGATCTAGAAGAACAAATTAAAACTCAACTTCGTGCAGCATTAGAAGCAAGAAAGTAATACATCCCCCCGACTCAATAGCGCCTTAGGGCGCTATTTTTTTGGCTAAATATTTTTATGGGAGCTTCATTAGACGGCGTTTTAATTAAAAAAGCCAATAAACAAGAAACATTTACAAACGAGCAAGTTGAAGATTTACTGGCTTGTATGGATCCTGAACTAGGGTATTTGCACTTTGCAAAACACTTTGCACACATTCAGCATCCTGTGAGAGGCAAATTAATTTTTGATCCTTATGAATATCAATTACGACTAATGCACAGTTATCATTCATATAGATTTAATATTAATATGATGCCAAGACAAACAGGTAAAACAACCTGTGCTGCCATCTATCTTGCTTGGTATGCAATGTTTAATCCAGACCAAACTGTATTAATTGCTGCACACAAATACACAGGTGCGCAAGAAATTATGTCTCGCATACGTTTTGTATATGAAACTTGCCCAGATCATATTAGAGCAGGTGTTACTAGTTACAACAAAGGTAGTATTGAGTTTGAAAACGGATCACGTATTGTATCGCAAACAACAACGGGCAACACAGGACGTGGTATGTCAATTTCTTTACTATACTGTGACGAGTTTGCATTTGTGCAGCCAAATATTGCAGAAGAATTTTGGACTTCGATTTCACCTACACTAGCAACAGGTGGTCGTGCTATTATTACTAGCACACCAAACAGTGACGAAGATACTTTTGCGACTATTTGGAAACAAGCAGAACAACGTTTTGATGAATACGGTAATGATAGTGAAGTTGGAATCAACGGCTTCCATGCGTTCAGAGCAGAATGGCATGAACATCCAGACCGCGACGAAGAATGGAAAAAAGACGAAATTGGACGCATTGGTGAAGAAAAGTTTAGACGTGAATACGGTTGTGAATTCCTAGTATTTGATGAAACACTAATTAATTCAATTAAACTAGCAGCAATGGAAGGCTTAGATCCTATTATACGTATGGGGCAAGTACGTTGGTATAAAAAGCCTGATGCAAAAAAGTCATATGTAGTAGGACTAGATCCTAGTATGGGCACAGGCGGTGACTTTGCAGCAATACAAATTATTGAATTGCCTACTTATGAACAAGTAGGAGAATGGCAACACAACCTAACTGCTATACCTGGGCAAATACGTGTGCTTGCAGATGTATGTAAATATCTTGCTGATGAAATGAAAACTTCTAGCAACATTTATTGGAGTGTAGAAAACAACGGTATTGGTGAAGCAGCATTACTTGTAATAAATGACTTCGGTGAAGAAAACATTCCAGGATTGTTTATCAGCGAACCAATACGTAAAGGACATGTTAGAAAGTTCCGAAAAGGATTTAACACAACGCACAGTTCAAAAACAACTGCCTGTGCTAGACTAAAAACCATGGTAGAAAATGATAAACTAACTGTGCGTAGCAAAGCATTGATTAGCGAATTAAAAGCATACATTGCAGCAGGTAGTAGTTTCCAAGCCAAGCCAGGACATCATGATGATTTGGTAAGTAGTTTATTATTAACACTTAGAGTAATGAGTGTAATGAAAGATTGGGATCCAACGGTGTATAATACATTCAGTCAAATTGAACATGAAGACGATTATGAAATGCCAATGCCAATCTTTGTTAGTAGCAGTTATTGATAAATAGTTTATAATGAGAGATTTAAACGTAGTAGCAGAACAACTTTTTAATGAGATTAGAGGACGCTTTCCTAGCGTAACAATCGGTGATGGAGAAGGTAACACAACTAATGAACCTTACCAAGCACGTTTTTATGAATTTGATTATAAAAGCAACGGCAATTCATTAGGTAAAGTTAGTGTATCGCTTGATGAAAAGTCAGGTGTAACAATTATGTACAACAAAGACTTTACTGAAAATGCAGGCATTGATGAGGAAGATAATTGGTATAACTTTTTAAAAGGTATGAGAAATTTTGCTAAAAAGCGTTTATTAAATTTTGAAGTAAGAGATATTAACAAATCAAACTTTACTCAAAGAGATTACAGCTACATGGCAGCAAATCGCGGAGAAACTAAAATGAATGAATCAGCACTACGTGGAACAGATAAAACCAGTTTCCAAAAAATTGGTAATGCTAAATTGAGAATCAAACACACAGGTCCAATTGGCGAAGGCGAAAGCAGAACTAAAAAGATTGGTTCTCTTTTTATTGAAAACGCAGAAGGCGAAAAATTTAAATATCCATTTAAACATCTAAGTGGTGCTAGAGCAATGGCTATTCATGTTAGCGAAGGCGGTCATCCTTTTGACGATTTTGGCAAGCACATTACAAGCCTAAGTGAAGAACTATCTAATCTCCGCAAGTTCAAAACTTATATGGGCCGTAGCAGTGTAATGGCAGAAAGTCTTGCTGAACATATGGATACAGTAAATGAGCGTATTGTAGCAGTAAAGAAAACTATCCAAAATCTCCAAAAGCCATCAAATTACAAAACTGCATTTGAGAGTTTTGAACCAAGCGATGCAGTAGAAGTACCAGATGAAGTTGCAGAAAACTGGATTGATCAATTAACTGTAAAACAGTTCAACGAAGAATTAAAAGATGTATTTCCATACATTTATAAATTAGTAGGCGAATCAACAAAAGCAAATGAATTAAATTTTGATGATATTGTTGCAGAAGCAAGAGTTGATGAAGCACTACCAGTAATACTAGGATTGCTAGGACTAGCGGGCGCAGCAGGATATGCAGCGTATAAAAAATTAGGTGCATCAAATTCTCCATTAGGCAAAGCATTACAAAAGGCAGCCCAAGAAGGCGACACAGAAGCAGCAGAACATTTGAAAAACTTGGGTGCTTATGCAGACGGTGGAGATTCAAAAACACTAAAAATGCTAAAATTCAAGTACTTGGATGAACCAGCATCTATGAACACCGAGTCTGAAGTTGATGCTGCATTTGATAAATTATTAGGACAATTTGCAGATAACTTTAGTGCGCAAGTTGAAGGCGATATGGACGAAGGCAATGCATATGCACACGCTGTAAGACAAGCAAAAATGAACGGCAAGAAAAAAGGCGATAAAATCGATCATCCTGATTCTGACGAAGATGATATTACACTAGAAAAAGAAAAGAAAACACCATTAGGAGAATTTATCCTAAGTTACTTTGATAGACAAACAGGCAAGTTTCCAAAAGGCGAAACAGCAGTATTGACCAGTGTAGAAAAAGACTACGGCGATCAATATGTCAAGCCAGCAAGTCAGTTTATAGAACGTCTAGGCCAAGCGTATGAACAATACCAACAGAAAAAACTAGGCCAAGTTGATATAGAAGAAAACTTTTTAAGTCGTATGATTGGAGCCGAAGGTGTAAGACCTAGAGATTTTGTTGATAAAGCTGCGAAAATTTCTCAAAGATATGAAAATCTTGCATTCAAAAATAAAATAGCAAGTGATCTAAATCGTCCATTCAATGGAAAACAAGGCGGCGCATTCTTGATACAACTCTATATGGAGTTAATCAATATGAGCAGAGAAATTCAAAAACTAGGCGGCGGCAACAAAACAATGGTAAACGCTCAACAGCAAATGAGCTTAATTAGGCAAGCCATGGCAGGTCCAGTTGATAATCCCGAAGCGATAAGAGTAATGAAAGCTGCTCCAGTTGAACCTAAATTCATTATTGATTTTGTAAAGCAAGATATACAATCTATTGGAAATAACGAATCACAAGAACTAAATAGAATCACATCGTTAGCCGGTTTAAGATAATCGGCTAACTATTTGAAAATATTGTCAAAAAAATCATTGACAAGATAAATAACATTGTGTAGTATTATAACTGTGCTACACATAATTAGGCACAAGTACATAGGCAATATATAAGGAGGCATAACTATGGCATCATTAGCAGAAATTAGAGCAAAGCTCAAAGAACAAGAAGCCGGCGCTGGCGGACAACGAACAGGCGGTGGCGATAACGCAATTTACCCATTTTGGAATATGAAAGAAGGCGAGCAAGCAACGCTACGCTTTTTGCCTGACGGCGATGATTCAAACACTTTCTTTTGGAAAGAACGTTTGATGATTAAACTTCCATTTGCTGGCGTAAAAGGCGAAACAGATTCACGTCCAGTACAGGTACAAGTTCCATGTATGGAAATGTATGGTGAATCGTGTCCAATCCTAGCAGAAGTGCGTGGTTGGTTTAAAGATCCAAGTCTTGAAGACATGGGTCGTAAGTATTGGAAGAAACGTTCATATATCTTCCAAGGTTTTGTTACAGATGATCCATTGAAGGAAGATACAACACCAGATAATCCAATTAGACGTTTTATTATTGGTCCACAAATCTTCCAACTAATCAAAGCAGCACTAATGGACCCAGATATGGAAGAATTACCAACAGATTATACTGCTGGTGTAGATTTCCGTTTGTCAAAGGGTACAAAAGGTGGATATGCAGACTACGGCGCAAGTAATTGGGCACGTAGAGAGCGTCCGCTGGGTGATGCAGAGATGGCAGCAATCAATACACATGGATTGTTTAATCTCAATGACTTCCTTCCTAAAAAGCCAGGTGAAGTAGAACTTAAAGTTCTAACTGAGATGTTTGAAGCAAGTGTAGATGGTGAAGCATATGACGCAGATCGTTGGAGTCAATATTTCCGACCAGCAGGTATGCAAGCACGTACTGGTGATCCAGTAACAGCACCTGCACCAACTCCTGCACCTGCTCCAGCAGCAGAAACTGTAAATGACACTGGTTGGCAAGATCCTGCTCCAGCAGCAACGCCAGAACCTGCTCCTGCTCCAGCAGCAGAAGCAGCACCAGCAACAGAAGATGCAGGTGGCGCACAAGACATTCTAGCAATGATCCGTGCAAGACAGAATCAGTAATAGAAAGGGCTTCGGCCCTTTCCTTCGCTTTTTTATAGGAGGTATATATGGCTACAAAAGCATTCGATCCTAGTAAGTTTCGAAACTCATTAACAAAATCTATTAAAGGTATGAGTGCAGGCTTTAACGATCCACAAGACTGGATCAGCACAGGCAACTTTGCACTTAACTATCTGCTCAGTGGTGATTTCCGTAGAGGTATTCCACTAGGTAAAGTAAGCGTGTTTGCAGGCGAATCAGGTGCAGGCAAGTCTTACATTGTGTCTGGCAACATTGTAAAGTCAGCACAAGAACAAGGCATCTTTGTTGTACTAATTGACAGTGAAAATGCTCTTGACGAAAAGTGGCTACACGCACTAGGTGTAGAAACAACAGAAGACAAAATCTTAAAACTTAACATGGCAATGATCGATGACGTTGCTAAAACTATCTCAACATTTATGGATGACTATCGTGCAATGGACGAAGCAGATCGTCCTAAGGTATTGTTTGTAGTTGATAGTTTAGGTATGCTTATGTCACCAACTGAAGTTAATCAGTTTGAAGCAGGTGATATGAAAGGTGATATGGGTCGTAAGGCTAAAGCACTGAAAGCATT